>MDTB01173665.1_pt1 | contig 20221 bp, 32 predicted proteins | sample 811161 | NCBI WGS metagenome assembly MDTB01 (sample SAMN05326650, study PRJNA326480) | marine metagenome | isolation source: seawater | place: Mediterranean Sea | collected 2009 | reverse complement strand
GCAATAAATTTAGCCACATCAAATGAAAATTATATTGATTTAAATCAATATGGAAATAAACAAAATCCAGAGTCTTATTTTCAGACATTAGGTCCTGAAATATGGGAACAAACAGAAGGAAATTTAACACACTTTGTAACAGGAGGAAGTACATGCGGAACAATAATGGGCGTTGGCAAGTACCTCAAAGATAAAAAATCAAATTTAGAAATAATTTTAGCAGACCCTTTTGGCTCAAGTATTTCAGATTTTGTTGTAGGGAGAGAAGTTATTTCCAATCTTGGAAGTTATGTAATTGAAGGAGTGGGAAAAGACAGCATTCCTAAATTATTAGATAGAGAGTTAGTTAATTCAGTAATTACAATAAAAGATCAAGAAGCCATAGACATGTGTCATAAATTAAGATCACATGAAGGGCTTAATTTAGGAGGCAGTTCTGGTTTGAATATTACGGCAGCAGTCAAGCTAGCTTCTAAATTACCTAAAGATTCTAAATCAAAAATTGTTACTATAGGTTGTGATTCAGGAGATAAATACCAAAGTAAAATATACAATGAAAATTGGCTTAAGAATAATGATTTTTCATTAATTTAACTATAATTAATTTGATCATAATACCTTAGAGCAGTATATTCAGTTTTTACAAGTTCAGAGTATTCCTCTACATCCTTTTCAGTTATTTCTCCAAGTATAAATTTGATTGCAAGGTAAGGGATGTTAACCTCTGGAGAAAAAATCTGTGTAGAAATTCTGGGATTCACTTCAATCAAATAATCTCCAATAAATTGTAAGTTTGAAATCCAATCAAGCCCTAATTTTTCTATGATATATTTTGTACTATCTACAAGTTTCTGATTTTCTTTTTGTACAAATTTCATAGCAAGACCAGCTCTTTCATTTTCTCTGGTTTTAACAGGACAAAGCAGGGTTTTTCCATTTATAGACAAGGGGTCTGTAGTATGTTCTTCACCTTTTACAAATTCCATAACGATAAGTTCAGGAAAACTAGCTTCGTTTTCAAAAATATCTTTGAATTCACTAATTGACATAAATCGATTAATAGGCCTTTCATTCAATAATGCATGAACTCTGGAAACATCGTCTCTTAAAATTCTAAAACCTCTTGTTCCTTTTGAGATTGGCGGTTTGAAACAAACTGGTGAAGCAGGATATCCTAAATCAGATACGGCTTGTAAAAATTCAGTTAGAGTATGAACAATCCTAAATCGCGGGATTTTAACTTCACTCCCTTTTAGTGTTTTATATAATTCAGCTTTATTTTCAGACCTATAAACAGAGTCCGGAGATGAAATTAAGACTTTCACGCCTTCTTTTTCCAATAAATCTTTATTTTTAGAAATAGGAATTACTTCTGCAGAAGATTGAGGTAATAGCACATCAGGCTTTTCTTTCTTGATAATCTCAATTAATCGAGGAATAAATTTTTCGTCATTGCCTTTAGGGACTGTATAGAACTTATCACACCAGTGTTTCCCAATTTTATCATGATTTAAATCAGTACCAATTAGAATAAGTTTCCTTTCATCAACTTCTTTTAGATGTTTTATGTTTGCAGCAGAACCAGGACTTCCTGCAGCCGTAATTAATATCTTGAGATCTTTCATGCACCCTCCTTTTTCAAAAAATCAAGAATATTTTCTGTAATGAGTTTGCTTACTCGGTAGTTTGATTGATTTGTTAATCCAGCAATATGAGGTGTTAAAATAACATTGTTTAATTTAGAAAATTTGGCAGGATTTTCAAGAGGTTCATACTCAAAAACATCGAGCATAGCACCACCTAAATGCGACTTCTTCAAAGAATTTAATAATGCGTTTTCGTCTATGATTCCTCCTCTAGAGGTGTTGATAATGAAACTTCCTTTTTGCATCTTTTCAAATTCATTTTCTCCAAATAAATTCTTAGTATGTTCCGTTAAAGGCACGTGTATAGTAATTATATTGGATTTTTGAATAACCTCATCTAATGAAGCACATCTAATATTCAAATCAGTCCATATATTATGATCCTCACTCATTTCTATATCTGTTCCAATAAGATTCATTCCTAACATTCTAGCTTTTTCTGCAACGGCCCGGCCGATAGTACCTATACCAATAATTCCTAAGGTTTTATTTTTAATTTCAGAGCCAGTATTTTCTTTGCGATCCCAGTCACCATCTAATATTTTTTCAGTAGAAAGTCTAGTTCCTCTAAAAAGAGTTAAAATCCCCATTAAAACATATTCACAAACACTGTTTGCATTAGCGCCATCTGCAATAATTACATTAATTTCATTCTTTTTACAATATTCAGTATCAATATTATCTAATCCAACTCCAAGTCTACCAATTACCTTAAGGTTTTTTGCTAAAGATAATATCTCTTTATCAATTTTAGTTTTATTTCTGACAATTAGTCCATCTACATTTTTTATTTTTTCAATAATTGCATTTGTACTGAGATATATTTCCGGTTCATAAATTACATTATGGACTTTAGACATTTCACTGACTTGTTCAGATTCCATAAATTCAGTTATCAGTATGGTGGCCATAATTTTCTAATTATTAGTTCCCCCCTCTAATAAATTACTATATACTTTAAGCAACTTTTTTTCTTGAATATCCCATGAATAATTCATCTTAAATGCTTTAAATCCATTATCACCCATTTCGTTTCTCATTTTCTTATCATTTGAAAGCTTAGTTAGCGTATCAGTCCAGTCATTAGAGACAATTCCACATTTGTAGCGCTCTACAATTTTTTTTCTTGCTTCATATGGCCCGACAATCACGGGAATTTTGTACGCCATCGCATCCAGCATTTTCTTCGGAAGTGCATAATCTCTGAGCCTTTCATCTACATAATGTCCAACAATTAGAATATCGCATGCAGCATAACATTCATTCATCATACTGTAAGGTAACGGTCCAGTAAATTTTGCATTAGCTCCTTTTTCCACTGCAATTTCTTCTAGTTCACTAATCATTTGACTATAGCCACTTCTTCCTTTAGGTGGTCCCCCTACAATTAATAAACTTAAAGCATTTACTTTAGAAGCACATTCGAGTATTTCTTCCAGTATCGGTTTTCTAAGGCCGCCGATGTAGCCAGCAATTATCCCATCCATTCCAAATTTATGATTTTCAACAGGCGTTTCTACAATTTCCATAGGCTCGGAATTATACAGAACAGTCCCTCCACCTAAGCGCAGTGCTAATTCATCAGAGACAGTTAACACATGATCTACTTTTGGCAACAATTTCTTTTGTTTTCTTTCATAATATTTTCCAACAAACCAATTTTGGACAAGTTCCATAGCTGGCCAGTCTTCATGAGAATCAAAGATAACTTTGGCATTATTTTTGTAAGATGCATTTACTGCAGATTCTAAAGTTTCTAAATCATGAGCATGAATAATATCCGGTTCATATTCTTCTATTTTAGTCTGCAGTTGCTTCATGGCGTTTCTAAATCCACGTACTTTAGAGAAAAACCCGCCTTTCAAATCTTCAAAGATTCTAACAACTTTGATTCCGTCTCTTTCCACTTCCCATTTGTTTTCATATTTTTCCATTCTACGGGCCCAGCAGAAAACAGTTAATTCATAACCTCCATTTACGAGAGTTAATGCTTCGCGGTAGACTCGAGTATCTTCATTAGGTTCAAATAAATCGTGCCCTAAAATCATAGCAATTTTCTTCATATTAATTGATCTAACCTCACTTTAATTGTTTCAAAACCTTCCGCGTATTTTGTTGCTAATTGTATACCTCTCATCTTTACTACAGACCTAAAAAACTTCTCATTGAAATAAGGATTATGCTTTTGACTGTCGTAACAGTCCAATGCACGAATTTTTTTCTTAACATGACGGTTTTTTAAAGGTATGAAACAATTCAGAGACACTTCTAAATTATTCCATGGAAGTTCATACCCTAGTAAAGTACAATCTCTGAAAGCTCTTTTTGCCTCAGCAGTCACGACACCATGGTCCTGATGAAGATCGGTTGTAGTAGGTGTGAATACAATCTCATAATTATTCTTTCTTGAATGATCATATAAAGCTTGCAAAATATCTTGCCTATCTCTAGGGAAAAATCTTGTTTCAAAATCAAGAATTTCATGTGTTACTCCAAGAATCCTACCTGAGTTAGCTGCTTCATCAACTAAACCAGGATATCTATCGCTTACAGCACTAAAATAGATTACATGGACATCCCATCCTTCTTCAACTAATTTAGCAATAGTACCTCCACACCCGAGTTCAGCATCATCAGTGTGTGGGCTTAAAATTAGAGACTTCTTGGTTTTTTCCTTAGAAATATCGGAATTAACTGCAGCTCTTAGCGCATCACTGATGTTTTTGTTGTCTTTCTTAGCTTTTTTCTTAAATATTTTCCAGTCTTCAGAAAAAGAATCTGTAACGGTGAAAAGATATTGCTCTGGTTTCTTACCATCTTTCCAACCCATAGTTATATATGTTTAAATAAAGGGTTATATAACCTTTCCTTTAGTGAATGAAGTGGGAAAAGTAATGATTAAAAATTTTGAGGGCGTTTACGAACCTGCCGAAGATTCATGGCTTATGGCCGAGCACCTTCCTATTTTCAATGGTTCCGTTTTAGAAATTGGTTGCGGTTCTGGCATTATATCTATTCACTTAGCTAAAAGAGGAAATCAAGTAACTGCAGTAGATATTAATCCAAAAGCAATAAAGGCAACAGAATTTAATTCGAAAAAGAATAATGTTAAAATAGAAATCATTGAAGGAGATATGTTTTCCAAATTAAAAAATTGCAAGTTTGACACGATAGTGTGCAATCCTCCATATCTACCGCCTACTGATGAATATGATGATTCAGATTTAGCATTAGCTGTAGAAGGAGGCCCTAGCGGTACTGAATTTACTTTAAAATTATTAAGTGAAGCACCAAATTATCTTAACTCCGCAGGTTCACTTTACATGATTCTTTCAAGTAGAATGAAGAAATTCAAAACTAAATGGAGTCAAGAAATAATAAGACAAGAAAAATATTTTTTTGAACGATTAAATTTGGTTCGTTTTTTCACCAGATAAAGAAGCTAATTTCAATCCTCTTAGTAGTACTTGTCCAAATGGAAGAGAAAGTGCAGAATAAACTAAGATTGAGTGAGGAAGAAACCATAATTTATCAGTTAAACTATAATTTGGCTCCCAAGGTAAAGATAATACCTGATGATCCATTCTATCCACAAAATTCCCCTCACCGAAACAAAGCCAAAATATGATTGGCATGGCAATAAGCATCGTAAACATCATTGGCCGCATTTGATTAGACATCATTTCACTTTGAAGAACCATTACTTGCGGTTGCAAACTCATCAATTTATTCATCCGAGCCCCATTTCCACTTTTACGAGCCTCTCCCATTTCCTTGTTGTAAGCAGCCATTTTTGTTTGAATTTCAGCAACTTTTTCCCAATCAATTAAAATATGACGAATAAATGTAGTCACACTAATCATTAGAAGTCCAGCAAGTAGAAAAGTCAGTATTGGATAACGATGATCAAAGCCAATTTCAGGTTCTAATATTTCTGCAGCTAAATCACCCATCCCAGTTCTTAACTCGGGATTAAGAATAATGTAAAACATGAATAGCATAGTAAGCAACATTCCTCCCATTGCAGGGGGTTGAATTGGCTCCTCAGAATTCTGCTCTTTTTCACTCATTTATTTAGAAGTTTCCTAAATTGCTCTACAGCTTTGTCTACTTTATTATCATTGTTATGGACGAATCCTACTGAAGCTCCAGTCATAACTGCAGCAGAAATAGCATATTCTCGATTCATTCTCTGATGTAATCCAATATCATCAGAGTCTCTAGCCCTGGAAGTATCTTTTGATCTTCTATTTTCAATTTCTTCAGGAAGCGCTTCTACAAGAATAATTTGATTAGGCATAATTGCTTTTACCGTCCATTCAGGAAGGCCTGGCCAATATCCAGAAGAAGTAAGTATGGAAGCATGAGTGTCCACTATCACATTATTCATTTGCCCAATTTTCTCACCAGCCTGCTTTTGTAATCTAGTTTGAACATCTACGGGTAATTTTCTTAAATCATCTCTGTCTTTTACACCTTCTTTTTTTGCTTCTTCAAACATAGTAGTTCCAAAATTTACAATACTATATCCAAAATCCTTTGCAGCATTCATGACGGTGCTTTTCCCGACGCCGGGTACTCCTGTAACTATGACAATGGCCATATTCACTTCCCCAATCTATTAGGTTTTTTTAAAGTATCTGGAAGTTTACTAATTATGGCAGGGCATCCTTTTGCTAAGTGCCATGCAGGAACATTTTTAGTGACCACAGACCCGCCTGCAACAAAAGATCCTTCTTCTAAAGTAATTCCAGGCATTATTGTGGCATTAGAGCCAACAGTAACATCATCTTCAATAGTAATAGGTTCTGGATTGTATTCACTCCTAAGTGGCGTTTTATCGTTGGTAAGAGAGGCGTTAGGCCCTAAAAAAACACGATTACCAATTTTAGTTCCTGTAGGAATGTACGCTCCCGTTTGAAAACTACAGTTGTCACCAATGCTGCAATTATCATCTATAACAACGTTTGTTCCAACTAAACATCCGTTTCCAAGAGTTGTTTTTTCTCGGATAAGGAAATTATGCCCAGTTCTAGTATTTTCACCTATTTTAGCAGTGGAGTAAATAGCACCGGGACGAATTTCAGAATTTTTACCAATTTCACATCCTTCTATTTCATCTTCATTACTTTCTAATAAACTCAATTCACTTTTATGAGGATAGCCAATTAATGCTCTAGAATCAATGAAACAAGATTTGTCTATTTTGGATTTACCGAAAATAGGCATTAATCCTCGCCGAAGAAACTTCGTAGAACAGGATGCATTTCCATCATTTGTTCTTTTCCTATTTGTTCGTACATTCTAATCATTATTCCCACAGTAAGCAACACACCAGTACCTGATGATTGACCGACCGTTCCAATCATATCTGCGCCAGCAGCTAAGAAGCCAACAACAGCTCCACTGAATACAGTCACAGTTGGGATGTATCTTTCTAAGACTTTTTCAACGATTCTTGGATCTCTTCGGAAACCAGGAATTTGCATTCCAGAACCCTGAATTTGTTTAGCTACAGACTCAGGACCCATGTTTGTTGTTTCAATCCAAAACTTTGCAAATACAATTGATCCGAGCACCATAATACTCATGTAAACTACAATGTGGAGAATAAGTTGCCAAGGTTCATGATCTCCCATGTAAGCACCATATTTGTCAGGACTTACAAGAGGCAAGAACCAATCTTGAAGGCCTGCTAAACGATTAACATAATACGCTAACCCCATAGTAGGTACAGGATTACTCCCATCAGTTGTATCAAAAGCACCTAGCATCCAGTTTCGACCTAACCAGGGCCAAGTTTGCATTCCGGGATGGGACCAGAAAAGAAGGGCAAACATGTTGACATTAGCCAATAATGCAGCCATCAAAATTACAGGAATGTTACTTGCGTAAATCAATCTAATAGGATATCTACCTCTTGCTCCACGTACTTTACCGTGAGCTAAAGGCAATTCAATTCTTGATGATTCAACATATACAACGATAAAGAAAACTATAATGGTTCCAATCAAAGCAACTAAAGGATTTGGAGGAGCTAATAGCATCGCTTCATACCCTCCTTCACTTAATGCATCAGTTGAAGAATTTTTAATGTACCATAAAATCATAGGTAACGTTCCGGATGGAACTTCACTTCCGCTTCCTGGTGCAGGTTCCCAATTCAAAGTTCCTGTGAAAATAGCTTGAGAAACTCCTGCAGCAATAAACAAAGAAATTCCAGAACCAATGCCCCATTTTGATACACTTTCATCCATCAAGAAAACTAAGTATGAACCAATAGCCAATTGAGTGATGATAGTCATCCTGGCCCAAGTAAGGCCTACTTCTCCGACTATAGCTGAGCTAGGCTCAAGGAAACCAAATACTTGAGGTACAGACTCTACAATAATCATAACAATAACTAGAACTTTTTGCGTACCTTGGTAAATTTCCTTATCTCTTGGATTTTGTAAATCTAAATTAATTATTTTTGCACCTGTAAAAAGCTGCATGATAATACTTCCAGTAACAATAGGACCTATTCCTAAGTGCATCAAACTACCACTTGCTCCAGCTAGAATTGCTCTATATTGACTGAAAAGGTCGATAGTTTCTCCACCTAAACCATAGATTGCAACATTAGTCATAGCAAAATAAATCACAAGAATAGTCAAAGTCCAAATCATTTTGGTACGGAAATGAACATGCCCATCGGGTTTCTTTATCGTAGGCATTCGGCCAATTATTGGTTTTAAACCGTGTAATTTTGATCCTTCACCAGAATAGGAAGAACCCATGTAAACTAACCATGTAAGACCAATAAATCCAATTCCCATCAAAGTAGCTGCTTCGGTTTCAGGATCTTTCCAATTATACCATAGTGCATAAAGCACAATCATAAACAAACACGGAACAAGAGCCTGCGAGGGGTTTCTAGGAATATTTTCTTCAGCCATTTATTACTTCTCCACCGGCCGACTCAATTTTCTGTACGGCTTTTGCAGAGGCTGAATTTACAGTAAGTTTGTATGTTTTTTCAGTAGACCCAGTTCCAAGTAATTTATCGTAACCCATTTTTTTCAAGTCTACAGATATAATTTTTCCTTTCTTTGTAGCAATTCCCTCTGAAATCCAAATATCATAATTTTCTTCTATGGTTTTCAAATTAATTGAATTATTTGCACTTACTACAGATTGCGGTCTTTTGAAACCATGAGCTCCCCAAACACGACCAACACGCTCATACATTATACGTTTAGTTTTGTGACACCCTGCATTTCCTCGCCCTCCTCTAAGTCCGGCACCTCTGCCTTTCTTATGACCTCTTCCGCGAGTACGACTCCCAGTCATCATACTTTTACGCCTGGGCATATTGCATCCTCCTGATCAATTCATTAATTTTTTCTCCACGATAACCTAGAGCTCCACCTTCTTTGAAACTACGTTTAATTCCTTCATATCCTTTGCGAGGCGGATGTAGTCTAAAAATTGGTTTTAGACCAGGAACATCTCTCATAACTACTTTCCCTTCGGAAATGTTTTTTGCTAAAGTTTTCATAGTCTTAAAAGATGTATCTTTTAATTCAGATTTACCAAAAGCGGAATTTCCGCTAGTTTTACCTGAGCTTTCAAGCATTAATGCAGTAGTATCTGCATCTACTTCTCCCCAAGTAACATAATCTTTTATAATTTTTAACATTCCTATGTAGGTTTCATTTTCAGGAATAATTACACAATGATTAACACGATTTAGACGCATTAATTTCATAGTTTCCTTAATCTTAGGCTTTACGTTAACAGAACCTCTTACTCTTACAACGGCCCAACTCATTCTTGTTTTACTCCCTTAATCATATTGTGGAAATCATCTTGACCTGGTAATAATTTTGTTGTAGATGTTTTTTCAAGTGCTTTAAACATTGCATTAGCAAAATTATAGATGGTTTGTGTTTGCCCTTTGGTAAACGACCAAGCATCTTCTACGCCTGCTAGTTTAAGCATAATTTGCCCAACTTGGTTTGTAACTAATCCTACGCCAGGTGGAGCTGGTTTAATTGTAACACGAGTTGATCCAGTTCTACCGGAAACTTCGAAAGGTAATGAGTTAGGGACTGCTGTAGAACATTCCCATGATCCACTTCCTCTACGTATTTCTATAATATTCAATTTGGCACGATCTAAAGCTTTTGTGATAGTAGGTCGAACTAATTTGCCTGAAACACGACCCAAACCAACAACGCCATTTCCATTTCCAACAATGGTAGTTACTGCAAAGCGAACTCTTCTTCCGGAATCTGACATCCTCTGAACCATATGGATATCAATTACTTCTTCAAGCATATCTGGTACAAGCAAATCAATGATTGGAGGTTCACGCAGAGGTAAACCAGTAGCCAGAGCTTCTTGTATTGTGGTAATTTCGCCAGCTACTACCTTTCTCCCTAATTCAGTTTTTGGCGTCCAGTTGGAAATCCTTTCTTCAGCAGCACGACGTCTTTGTTGAGCAGGAGATAGCGGAGGTCCTCTTTGTGGTCGGCCTCCGTGTTGTTTTTTATCGCCTTTTTGAGGTGGTTTTCCACCATATCTAGGTTTTCCTCCAAATCCTGGTTTTCCTCCACTATTGTCGGCTTGTTTAGGTTTCTCTTCGCTCATTTCTTACCTCCTTCTATTTTTTTCATAACTTTATCAAAATCTTTAGACATTTTATCAGAGATATGGCTTCCATTTATTCGTCCGTCATCAGGATATAAATCATTGGAGTGCGGAACTTCTAGACCTCCGTCAACTAAGCCTTTTAATGTCGCAAAAGCACGCCCGCCAGGAGTAGGAGTAACACGTCCAATATCTAAAACAGCTGAAGAAACTCCAGCTTTTAGAGCTCTTTTAGCAGCCATCATGCCAGAAAGATAAGCAACAGGAATATTTGTTTTAGATCCCTTCCATCCAACCTTTACAATATCATCTGAGTTAGCAGTTGCTAAGACTTTGTCTCCTTCATTAGCGAAATCAATAATTTGTACCGTAATTTTAGCATTACTAAATCTTACTACAGCTCTAGGAATTCCAGACTTCAATAATGCTAGCCTTTTTCGATAGTTAGTAATTCCTCGCCTTCTTCTTGAGAAATGCATTCCTTTTGGCATTATTTAGCTCCTCCTAATTTTATTCCATCAATTTCCATATTATATCTTAAGTGATTTCTTGAATTGTAAACGCCACCTTTTACACGGCGATAATATTTACGATATTGAGTAGCATCAATAGCACCATCAGATCTTAAAGCTCCAAGTTCTTTTCGTAAAGCTCTGACACGCGTCATCCAAGCCTCTTTCTTTGGAGTTCTGGCACCTCCGTGCCCTTTTCTAGAACCTTGGCCACGGCGCCTTCCCTTAGATTTTTGGTGAGCCATTTGTTTGGCTCTCCCTCTTGAAATACCTTTTTTCTGGTGCTTACGAATAAAACGTTGTACTATCAAAAGCCGTACATCATCTCTAGTTACAGCTTCAGAAATTCTTTCTTGAACCTCAGGCCTATCATCTACCCATACTCTGTGAAGACCACATTTTAGTAACTTAGAAGCCACGCGTTTTTGATATGAAAGGTTCATAGATCTCTCCTGTTGAAAACTCGTATTCCCATTTCATCAGCTTTTTCAACAATAGTTTCACGTTTTTTATCTCCTACAGTACTTGCAATTCGGATTGCTTGAGTTTTAGGATTAACCATTTCCACTTCTTTTAAGTTATGTACTCTTACTTCTTCAAATCCAGAAGGGTGTAATCCTCTTACATTTGCAGGACCTCTAAATCCAGGTTGAACAACGGCAATACGATACTTGAAATGTCTTCTCATTTTGGAGTGAATACCTCTAGGTCTTCTCCATTTGTCTCCTAAACGTTTGTAACGGAACCAATTCTGTCTCTTAAATTTAGGACGTTTGTTAGACATACGATTTCGCTTCGATAAAGAAGCTTTAGTTTCAGAATCTAATTCTGGCTTTTGCCTAGGTTTGTACTCTTCTTTACTCATTGAGCAGCCCCCTTAGATACAATATAAATTCCATCTTGGAAAACACGAGTGTCTCTACCTTTGACAATAGTAGCTTTTTCTAAATTTCCAGCAGTTTGGCCAACGTCTTCTTTGTTGTTTCCTTCAATAGTGACTGCGTCACCTTTAACCTTCACTTTGGCATCTCCAACAATAGCTGAATTACGAGTGGCCTTCTCTCCTAAGAAATTATCTATAGTTACTACATTTCCTTTAACAGCTACTTTCATAGGGAAGTGAGCAAACAAAACTTTCATTTCATACAAGAAACCTTCATTGACTCCTTTAACCATGTTTGTTATGTGAGCTTTCCAAGTACCGATCAATGCTTTTTCTTTCTTTCTTAATTTAGTACCATTAATCTTTAGTTGATTATCGGCCTGTTCAAAATTAATTGATTCATGACTAAAGTTTCTCGAAAGTTCACCTCTTGGTCCTGTAACTTTAATATTAGAACTGCTGCTATCCACAGAAACTCCTTCAGGAAGATTGATAGTATGTGTTAATTGTTCTATTAGCATCAGTAAACGTAAGCTAGTAGCTTTCCTCCTGTTAACGCCTCTTTGGCTTGATCATTATTCATTACACCATACGGCGTTGTAAGTATCAAAAGTCCGAAATCTTTAGCTGGTAAGTATCGGGCTTCATGCCTTTCCATGTCTCTTAATTTAACAGAAAACCTTGGTTTAATTGCTCCACAGCCATTTATTTTCCCATTCAATGAAATATCAAATTCTCCGCCTTTTCCATTTTCTCGATATTCATAATTATTCAAATAACCTTTTTCAGTCAGCAATTTTAAAACTTCACCAATTAAGCGTGATGCTGGAATTACAGCACTTTCTTTACCTACGTGGTCGGCATTTTTGATAAGAACTAAAGCGTCTGATAGTGAATCGTGTCTCATATTTTTTTACCTCAATCGTATTTTTTGAATCCTAGCTCCATTGCTTTATCTCTGAAGCACTGTCTGCACAAGTTCAGACCATAACGTCTCACAAGACCTCGTTTTCTATCGCATAACACACATCCTTCGATGCGCCCACGGAAGACTTCTCTTTCCTTGATTTTTACGTTGTCTATCTTCATACTTTGAATACCTCCAGATTGAATTTATTCTTCATGAATTCTTGGCATTCTTCAGCGTTAATACGGTGATTTTTACCAACTTTTTTACTCTTAATTTTTCTTCTGGCAACTCTAAAGCCAGGCCTTTCAAAAGCGATTGCAATATCAAGCCCGAAAATCCCTATATCTGGATCATAACTTTCATTTTTGTATCCAGTATAGTCCGGAATTCCAAAACTTAATCCGCCAGTCTTTGAAAAGCAATAATTAGGTAAGCGATTTTCACGCACCCATAATGAATCCTTAATAATTTTTTCAGCTGCAGCACCTCTTAATGTTACTTTACATCCAATAGGCATGCCAAGTCGAATACCGAGATCACGGTTGGTAGACTTTGATAACGTTCGGGTGGGTTTACTTCCACTGATTTTTTCTAAGACACTTTCAGCCTTTACTAATCTTTCACCAGCTTCTCCAACACCTATGTTTAGAACAACTTTAGCAATTCTTAATTGTCTCATAGGATTCATACTTTAACCTCCGGCAGAGAAACCATAGCTTTCTTATCTCCGACGACAAACGTGTAATCTTTTATAGTTTGGAATCCATCATACATGACCAAATTAGGCTTAGTACTTCGAGTAACTTCTATATCTTTTACCTTAGAGATAGAACCTACGTGTGCCCCTCCAGTAATAAGAGCTTGAGCTCCTTTTTTGAAATCAATAACTGTTTTTACTTTCATATCAGGTAATGTTATTTGAAGGACATCTCCAGTTTTTACTTTTTTATCATATAGAATATTAGTTCCATCATGTAAATTTAATTGAGTTTTTCCTCCTTTGATAATTCTTTTATCTTGGACACGAACAAGTTTCCACTTAGCTTCAGCAGGTTTTACTTCCACAAATTCAATTCTTCCATGATTATCAATCATTGCCCTGAAATGTTTCTTCATCTTAGGTAGAGATACAACATCCATTAACCCTACAGGAGTTTTTGGTTTTCTTGTAACTCTTTGATCAATTAACACATCTCCCGCATGCAAAATAATTTTAGCTTCACGGTTAGTATCACAAATTTGTAAGTAATCTCTTAAAATTGTAGAAATAGGTATTGCACCTTCCAAAGAATGCTTACCAGGCATAGGTCTTGTAGTCCAAACATTTTCTTTTCTTGCAATGTTCCAAGAACGTGGAGCTACTAGACGTTTCAAGTGGTCACTACTCATTCAGAACCTCCTTTGAGCCTTTCAATTAGATCTGCTTTTTTGCCTCCAACAGGCATTCCCTTTTCTTTCAAAGCGTCTTTTAGTTGAGGAACAGTCATGCTATCATAATCAACGTCATCGGTTGAACTATCTTCAGCTTCAACTATTTCTTCAGAAGTTTCCTCATCAGTAGTTTCTTCTTCTTCTATGGGACCTACAGTTTCAGCTTCATATTCATCTTCAGCAGCTTCAAAATCAGATATAACTTCATCAGTCCATTCAACAGACTCATTGACACGAGTCAATAATTTTCTTCTTCTCATGTCAGACCAGTCTGGATTAATAATAACGACATTTGATGCGTCGATTGGTCTTTGTAATTCAGTTCCATCAGATTTGAAATAAGTGAATCCTTCGACGTATATTTTACGTGCTTTTCTATCAACTTTAGCGATTCTAGTTGCAGACTTGGATTTCCCCTCACCTCTTACAACCATAACTCGATCTCCTTTTCTAACAGCCATAGATCTAGGATACATGAATCCTCTACCCATTTGTCTCTCCCTAAGTCCTCTATCAATTGGCGCAGCCATCTCACGATGTCTACGGTGATAAGGTGCCGTATATCGGGCGAGTCTCTGTTTTCTTGGTTGTTTTGAACTCATATTATCATACTATTGTTGTTGCAGCGGCAGCAATACGCGGCCATCTTTCAGCTGCTTCTCTCGAGACGGGACCTTTGATTCCCGATCCTTTAGTTTCTCCTTGCTCATTTGTCAATACAGCGGCATTATCTTCAAATTGGACCATAGTTCCATCAGCCCTTCTGTAAGGTCTTCTGCATCTTACAATGACTGCGCGAACTAACTGTCTACGCATCTCAGGTTTTCCCTTTTTGACTGAAGCTACCACCATATCTCCAACACCGGCAGCAGGAGATCTACGATGAACTCCTTTGTAATTAAGAACAGTAACAATTTCTACAGTTTTTGCACCACTATTGTCAACACAATCTAATCTTGCACCTTGAGGGAGACCTCTCATTTGTCTACCAGCAATTGCTCTCATGCATCCCTCCTTTCTATAACAACAAACGATTTTGTTTTAGATAATGGTCTACATTCCATTAGTGTTACAATATCACCCTCAGAAGCTCCTACACTTGCAGGGCTATGGGCGCTTATTTTTGAAGAACTACGAGCATATCTCTCGTATTTAGAATCATATTTCATTTTATTAATTTGAACAACAACGGTCTTTTGTGCCTTGGCTTTTACAACAGTTCCGCGCAATATCTGACCACGTACTGATAAACTACCATAGAAAGGATCATTCGGATCTCCATCCCATGGATTTGCCGGTTTTTCGACGTCTATTCCTATGTCACGAGCTTTATCTTTACTCACGCTTTCACCTTCTTTATTCTATCTTGCGGTCTGTAGGCAATTTTAGATCCAGTCAATTCCCCATCTTTAAACATAAATCGAGCAGGTCTTTTGCTCACAGTTTTTTGAATTCCCTTACTCTCGATGACCAAAGTCTCTCGAGTTTCATCAATAATCATACCTGAAATTCCAAGTAAGCTTGGATCGCTATGGTGAGATACAGTCACATTTTCTCCAATAAATTCAGCTCTTCCATCCATTATTCAACCTCCACTGGGAATCCCATATCAGATAATACTTCATTGACTTTTCTTGTATGGTCTCCTTGAAGTTCGATAAGTCCACCTTTTGAAGTTCCTCCGGTGGCACATTTTGTTTTTAGCTGCTTAGCTAAATCAACAATATCGACACTTTTTCCTATACCGTCAATTACTGTAACTAATTTTCCATATCTGCGTTTTTCAACGTGGACTTTGATAGATTGCTGTTCTCTTACAATTTCTTCCATTGCAAGCAATTCTTTTGGCAAACCAGTTAATGGATCAATATCAACCATTGTGTTCAGCCTCCAGTTCAATTTCACGCATAATAGTTGTTAATCTTGCTATTTGTTTCTTTAAAGCCCTCATTCTTCCAGGGGAAGTAGGTTGACCACCCATAGATGCCACACCTCTTTCGTTCATTAATTCAGAGCGAAGTTCACGAAGTCTTGAGTCTCTTTCTTCAGGTTGCATTTCTCTGAGCTCATCAGGTTTCTTCAAACTCATTTCTTAGCCTCCTTTTTTTCTTCATCTTTTTGTTCGGTCTTTTTAGTATCTTCTTTATTTTCAGTTTCTTTTTCCGGAGCTTCTTCTTTAGTTTCTTCTTGATTTTCTTCAGAGGTGACTTCTTCTTCCGCTACTGGAATTTCAGGTTTTACAACTTCAATTTCATCAGGCAATCGTGCATTTGGCTTCATTATTGCCACTTTAACTCCAATAGTACCGGGCTTTAGTTTTGCTTGAGCAATACCAACATCCATTAGTTCTAGTGCAGTTTCACCACAGAATTTTATGTGTCCAGATAAGAATTTTTCAGTTCTATGCCTTAGTCCAGTCAATTTACCTGCAATTGTAATTTGGCAACCTCTGGCTCCTGCATCCATAATGCGTTGTAGCATAGAGTTTCCAGCTCTTCGATAATTCCATCCTCTTTCTAATGCGTTAGCTACCTTTGCAGCCATAATTAAGGGATTCAAAGCGAATTTGTCTACTTCACCGGCTTCAACTTGTAAATTTTCATATCCAAACTTTCTCTCTAATTCGTCAGTAAGTCGTTGAATATCACTACCTTTTCTACCAATCACTAGTCCTGGCCTTTCAGCTGAAATTCTTACATGCGTACCTAGTGGGGTTCTTTGAATTGAAAGACCACCAAAACCAGCACGCTCAGTTCTTTTTTGAACGTGATCGTGAACTTGCACACGTCTTACACGTTCTTTTAACATTTCTTTTACAATAGTCATTTTAATTCCTCCAATACAACTTCAACATTTGCACTTTCTCGCATTTTAGGTGTAGCTCTTCCACGAGCTCTTGGAAATCGTGCTTCGAATGAACGGCCACGAGATGTTGCAATGTGAACAATTTTCCAGTTTTCAATATCTATGTGAATAGCTTCACCATTATTTCCTGCAGATTCAATAACTTTTAGAATGGCCGAAGCAGTTTTTACAGGATATCTTCCAGTAGAAATCCCTTTACCTCTTCGATGTCCTACTTTTCCATCGTGTCTTTTGAATGGAACTGCTTGATCTTTTCTGATAACTCTTTCCAAATAACCTTTAGCTTTTTCAAGTTCCATGCCTTTTAGAGCGCGGCAAACTTCTCTGGCAGCTTTAGGCGATATGTTTATTCCAGTACCGCGAGCAGCCGCGTGAATTTCAGGGTTATAGGGGTAAGAGAATCCTTTCATAATATCACTTCAACGGCATAAATTTAGATGACTTGGTAGCACCAACACCAGGTCCAGTGTGTGTAGGGGACGTTCTTGTAGGGGCTAATTCCCCAAAGTAAAGTCCAATCATTTCCGGCATAATTTCTATGCTCATGAATTCTTTTCCATTGTAAATTGCAAAAGTCCTTCCTACAAATTGAGGAATTATAATCATTTCACGACGGTGAGTTCGAAGTATTTTGTCGGGTTTATTGTTAGAATCAGTAATCAGTTTGGCTTGTTCTTTACTTAAGCCTCTTTTGAAAGATCTTCTTTGTCTAGAAGGAATAATGTCTAGGAAATCTTTGAAATTTAATTCTTGAAGTTTATCGAGAGTCATTCCGCGGTAAGTAAATTCTTTCTTACGGCGTACTTGAATACCTGCCTTCCTTTTTCTCTCTCTCCTTCTTGCAGCTTTAGGCGTTGCAAGTCCCTTTATTCTACGGGCCATTAGCGCTTACCTCCCGTTCTTTTAGCTGCAATGTGTCCAACTTTACGACCAGGTGGAGCATTTCTAGAAACAGTAGAATTAATACCGATTGTCTGCTTTCTTCCACTACCATGAGGGTGATCTACAGCATTCATAGCCACTCCTCTAACTTTAGGCCAAATCTTTGGTCGTGCACGGTTTCTGTAGAAGTTCTTACCAGCCTTTGCAATTGGTTTCTCTCCTCTTCCAGACCCTGCAACAGCGCCAACAGTTGCTCGGCACATATTGTCTAGAGTTTTCTGAGCCTTAGATGGCAATCTTACAGTAGTTTGTTTGCCATGAGAAATAATAGTTGCAGCTTGACCTGCAGCTCTGGCTAGTTTTCCACCATCACCAGGCTTCATTTCAATATTGTAAATTTTTGTTCCTTCTGGAATAGAACCGATGTATGCAGTATTTCCTATATCAATTTCAGCACCATGTCCTGTACTAATTTCTTGACCGACATGCATTCCTTCGTGCGCAATCATAGTGTACGTTCCTTGTTGGTCTTCTACTTTAGCTATAGGTGCAGTTCTACCAGGATCATGCATAAGTTCTACTACTTTACCAGATGAAGATTTAGCTCTAGGATGTCTTGCTTCACCCTTGAAACGATTGTCAGCAGCTTTGTAACGATGCCCACGACCGCGTCTTCTAGGTATGATTCTTTTTCCCATTTATATCACAATATTCCTAATCTGTTACTCAAATCTTCAGCAGAATGACCTTCTGAGAGTTTGACGATTGCTAGTTTACCTTCTTTGGTAATTCTCGTATTAACTTTGCTCACTTCAACTTGGAAAAGAGCCTTTATTGCTCCTTTGATGTCGTGCTTACTTGCAGTGCGAGCAACATAGAATTCTAATTTATTTTGTTCAAGCATGTAAAGTGCTCTTTCTTTAGATCGTGGACTGAGTATTACTTTGTGTTCACTCACAGTCTCTCTCCTAAAGCTGAAACAGCAGCCTTACTGAATACCACTAATCTTCCAGGGTCTCCACCAGGAGCTAATAATTCTGTATTGAGATTGTTGGCCGTAGTAACATCAACTCCAGACAGGTTACGGAATGCTTTTTCAGAACCGTTATTTTCTGAAAGAACTACTAGAACAGATTTCGGTGTTCGATATTTCCGTCCACGTCTTTTTCCTTTTCCTGCCCTAATTCCTTTACCATCATAAGAGCGGTCTACATCTTCCCCGACGCCTAGGCCATCAAGCAATGCCATAGCTCTCTTTGTCAAAGATTCACCTTCGTGATCAGCAGCCATATTTTCAATTTTATCTTCTACTACATAGGGTAATGTAGCTTTTTCAGGGACAACATGTCCTCTTGCATTAACATAAGATTCTTGAGATGTAGCAGCTAGTGCAGAGCGGAAAGCTTTTTTCTTTTCTTTAGAATTTATTTTAACATCCCATTCTTTCTCTACTTTAGGGGGATGTGCTCTTCTTCCACCGACAGTATTTGGAGCCTGAGCACCTCTACCGCCTCCACCATTTTTACGTGGTGTACGGGCCATACCACGGCCTTTACCTGGCCAAGATACAGAATGACGGAAACCGGCAGCTCTAGTTGCGCCGTATGGTTGTCTGCGGTTTGCTCTTGCAGACCTAACAGCTCTACGAATTAAATCTAATCTTACAGGTTCTTCAAAAGCAGCAGGTAGTGTTGCAGAGCTTTTCGAAGCTTTACCTTTCATGGAGTAAATAGGAACTTTCATTCTATACTCCCTGCTGACTTTCTTGTGAAACCATAGTTATTTCTGGTTTGACAACGGCATTAGCTCTTGATCCGTGAAATCTAACTGCTTTTCTAAATCTAATTAGACGCTTGGTTGGTCCTGGTAGAGATCCATGCAATAATGCATAAGTTCCTCTAACTAAACCATAATTAAGGAAACCGCCTTTTGGATTAATCTCATCCGGGTTGTCTCCAATTTTTAATAATCTTTTATTGTATTCAGTCCGTTGATGGTATCCTGTTTGACCAGCTTGTGGTACAGTAGATACAACATAACCTGGACTGAAGGGTCCCAAGTTCCCAATCATTCTACGATGTTTTGAGTTCTTGTGTGTTAATAATTTGACACCCCAACGTTTGACATGACCTTGAAATCCATATCCGGTTGTTACAGCGACTGCATCTAGCATCTCACCATCTTCAGCGACATCATTAACTGTGAATTCCTTACCGAGCATTCCCTTTGCATAATCAATTTGGGAATCAATGGATCCTCCACCAATAGCCATTTCCATGATTTCAGGCCTCTTTTTTGGTATTCCTGTTACTAGTTTAGGCTGAGTATGGACTAATAATCTAATTTCTTGAATATCATTGTCTTTCATACTTTTCCAAGCAGCTTTACTATCGTGATCTTTAGGAATTGGTAATTTACGTTCTAAATCAGAATCAAGTTCTTTGTTCCATACTTCTGT
>MDTB01117125.1_pt1 | contig 20223 bp, 16 predicted proteins | sample 811161 | NCBI WGS metagenome assembly MDTB01 (sample SAMN05326650, study PRJNA326480) | marine metagenome | isolation source: seawater | place: Mediterranean Sea | collected 2009 | reverse complement strand
TTTGGCGAAGTTTACCATGATGCAGAACGATATTCGTCAAACGGAACATGATGTGTTAATTACATTGATGGGTAAAGAATTAAAAATGTCATCAACCGTTAATGAGTCCAACTATATCAGTTTATTAAAAACAGAAAAAGGAGCCTATTATCAAGGTGAAACTTTTGATGGTAGTGTTGTTTTAGGTAGAAAGGGAGGAGCACAAAACCCTAACCGCGTGGAGCTAACCTTGGATGGCAGGCCACTAACTGAAAATGATTATGATTTGATTGCTGGGGGAATTAAACTTAAAGTTAATGCGGGAAATCCTGGTGATCATGAAATAAAGGGGGATTTGGTTTTCCTCAACGAAGGCGTCGAGTCAAAAATACCTGTTGATCAGTCCTATGCTGTTATTTCAAAACCTAATTCTGCAGTTATTTCAGCTGATAAGATGAATGTGGTCTATCGTGGCGTTGAAAACCCGATGACCATCTCTATCCCCGGAATACCGGACAATAAGGTCATTGCCTCTGCTCCTGGACTGAAAAGGGCTAGAGGTAGTAAATACAATATGATCCCTGGAAAAGGTAGAGAGATAAGTATCTCTGCGAGTGGGAGCCTACCTGACGGCCAGCGTGTATCCACTACAACAAAATTCAGAATCAAAGACATTCCTGCACCCCAAGGAACCGTTAGAAAACAAACTGGATCAATTACGATCCCAAAATCAAGCCTTGAAATTTCATCAATTGGTGCCGTACTTGAGGACTTTGATTTTGATATTACCCTAAAAACAGTGAGCTTTAAATTTAAAGTTCCTGGACAACCCACCATCAATATAAGTGGTGATAAGCTGGATGCTCGAGCTAAAAGTGCTCTGAGAAGAGCTAGAGCTGGTCAGTCCATTCAGATTTTTGATATTAAAGTAGTTAATCCCAAAAACCCTTCTTACAAATTCAAGAAAATTTCTCCTGTGATTTGTGAGCTGGTCAATTAATGTAAATCAAATGATTAAAGCGTTTAAACTTTTTTTATTAATGATTTTTATCCTAGGAGTAGTTCTTACTGCCCAAGGACAAGCTAACCTTTTAAACGCTAGAGTGCCACAAGAGGTAGGTGCATTAAACGATCAACAACTCGAAGCTAATGATGAAGCTCCCTTGGCTTATGGATTTGTAGATGATAGAGATGTGCTTTGGTCAAAAACTGTTTGGGAAGTCGTTGAATTGGATGAGCGAGTTAATTTTCCTTTTTACTATCCAACTGACACCCTAAATCTTGGGCCTGACAGAAGATCACTATTTGATGTATTAAAAAAGAATCTTAGTAACAATAATATTAAAGAGGTATATAAATCATCTTATTTTCAGGAGAGGCTTACTTACCCGGAGATTCAAGAACGTTTGGTTGCTGTTGATACAACAGATGCTGGATATGATCAGTTTAACGCAGATGGTTTTGTGGATCCTCAGTTTATTGAGCGTAGGAGAATTACTGCTGCTGAAATTCGCCAGTATAAAATTAAAGGTACTTGGTATTTTGATAAGCGTTTAGGAGAATTAAAATACCGTCTTTTTGGTATTTGTCCAGTGGCACCTGATGTTGCTATTAGAACGCAAGCTGGTGAGGAAGAAGATTTAGTAGAACTTTTCTGGATATGGTTCCCCGATGCGAGGGCCTCTTTAAACAAGAGTAAAGTTTTCAATACCAAAAATTCTTCGCAGCCGATTACATACGATCATATGTTAAATTCAAGACGTTTTAGTTCCATGATTTATAAGGAAGAAAACGTTTATGAAGATCGTGAAGTCAAAGATTACATCTACGAAGACGCGTTGAGGATGCTCTTAGAATCTGAGAGAATCAAATCGGTCATACGCGATTTTGAACAAGATATGTGGAACAACTAATTCAAAGATTTAAAGACTAATAAGCGTTATCCTTTGATAACGCTTTTTTTATTTTAAACCGTGATAAATACACTGATCGTTGGTTTTGGTATAGCTGGCTTTAATTATGCTGAGCAGCTCAGAAGACAAAAAAAAACATTTGTCGTTATTGCCCCTAAAACACATAGTGCTTCCCATTTGGCTGCTGGAATAATTAACCCTACCGTGTTAAAACGATTTAATCCAGTATGGAAATCAGATGAGTTCATAAATAATGCATTAGATCATTACCAATCCATTCAGGACTTGATTAAAACAAAAGTTATCTATACCATTCCAATTCTTCGTGTTTTGGATAATACCAGAGAGCAAAATGAATGGGTCGTAGCTTCTTCAAAAACCCCGCTTGAAAAATATCTAAATAATTTACTGGTACCTCGCGACAAGTTTCAAGGAATCTCAGCACCTTTTAATTTCGGAGAAGTATTGAAAAGCGCCAGAGTAGACAATAAAACCTTGCTTTCTGCTTATGTTAAAAAGATAATTCCAAATCAATTTATCGAAGGAAAAATCGACTACGCTCAACTTAAAATAAATACTGACGGAATAGAATATAAAGGAATTCAGGCTAAAAAAATAGTTTTTTGCGAGGGCTATCAGAGTGTAAACAATCCTTTTTTTAATTACTTGCCCCTGATCGGTTCCAAAGGTGAAATGTTAATCATCAAATGTGATCGTCTTCAAGAAAATGTCATTTTTAAAGGACCAATTTTTTTATCTCCCATTGGCGAGAAAAAGTTTTGGGTTGGTGCTACCTTTAACCGAGAAGACAAAACCACAAGCATTACCGAAAAAGGAAAAAAATGGTTGATTAATAAATTAGATAAATTTCTCAACTTACCCTATCAAATTCTTGATCACATGGCTCAAATTAGAGCTACCGTGATTGATAGAAGGCCACTTCTGGGCGTTCATCCTAGATATAGCAACCTCTTTATTCTAAATGGAATGGGAACAAGAGGTGTTCTCATGTCACCTTTACTTTCTCATTGGTTATTTGAATACATAGAAAATCGATTAAAATTACCCGTTGAGGCAGATATAAAACGTTTTGAAAATAATTATTTTCGCAATCTATAAAATCACATAATGCTTGATGTCCAAAACCTCGGTGTTTCATTTGGTGGCGAAGTGCTTTTCGAAAGCCTCACCTTCAGAATTGGCGTAGGAGATCGCATTGGTCTGATAGGTAAAAATGGTGCAGGTAAAAGTACCCTTTTAAAATTATTATCATCGGAAAACAATCCTTCAAATGGAAGTATTTCACTTGAAAAAAACCGCTCTTTAGGCTATTTGCCCCAGGAGCTTGAGGTTGAAAATCATAGAACAGTTATAGAAGAGACCTATCAAGCTTTCCCAGAGCTTCTCAAGAATCAATCTCGCCAAGACGAAATTAGCGAATTGCTCAATACCCGAACCGACTATGAAAGTGATACTTATCAAGGATTGATTCAGGAGTTGAGTGATCTTGGTACAACATTCGAGCTTGCAGGAGGCTATCAATACAAAGCTCAAACTGAAAAAATTTTAACAGGATTGGGATTTAATCCTGATGACTTTGATCGACTTACTGCTACATTCTCAGGAGGATGGTGAATGAGAATTGAACTGGCAAAGATTTTATTAAAATCTCACGATATAATCCTTTTGGATGAGCCAACTAATCACTTGGATATTGATTCGATAGAATGGCTGGAACAATTTCTAATGAGATTCAAAGGTGCTGTAGTCTTAGTATCTCACGACATTATGTTTCTAGATCAAGTTACTAACCGAACCATTGAGATTGTTAACAGGAGACATTTTGATTTAAAAAAGTCCTACACTCCTTTTATGTCCTTGAGAGGTGAAATGCGAGCCCAACAGCAGGCAGCGCAGAAAAATCAGGAGAAACAAATCCAACAGACTGAAAAGCTCATTGAACGCTTTAGGGCAAAAGCATCTAAAGCTACTATGGCACAGTCACTTGTAAAAAAACTTGAAAAAGTCGAGCGTATAGAAGTTGATGCTGAGCAAACTGAGGTAATGAAATTAAAATTTCCCGTGGCCATTCAACCCGGTAAAATGATTTTTGAAACCAATAACTTAGGAAAGAGTTACGGTGAAAAGCAAGTACTCAATCATGTTGATCTTTATGTTGAAAGAGGGACGAAATTGGCTTTTGTTGGTCAAAACGGTCAGGGAAAATCTACCCTTGCTAAGTTGCTCGTAGGTGATATCGAGGGAAATGGAGGGTTGCGTTTGGGACACAATGTAAAGATTGGCTATTTTGCACAAAACCAATCTGAAACCCTGGCAGCTTCAAAAACCGTATTAAACACAGTTCAGGATGCAGCGACCAATGAGAATCGAAGTTCTGTAAGAGATTTACTGGGCGCTTTTTTGTTCAGAGGTGATGATGTTGATAAAAAAGTTAGTGTCCTCTCTGGAGGGGAACGCAATCGTCTAGCACTTTGTAAACTATTACTTCAGCCCTTCAACATCCTCGTGATGGACGAGCCAACCAACCATTTGGATATTCAGTCAAAGCACATCTTAAAGGAGGCCTTAATGAATTTTGAAGGCACTTTAATATTGGTATCACACGACAGAGATTTTCTCTCTGGATTGTGCAATCAGGTGTTGGAATTTAAAGATGGTAAAACCAAACTTTTTTTGGATGACGTAAACACTTATTTAGAGAATAAAAAACTTAACTCCCTAAAAGAGCTTGAAAAAACCCAAAAGAAAAATAAAAGTTCAAACCCGATTAAAGTTTCTGACTATGCGTTGCAGAAAAAAGAAAAATCTTTAAAAAACAAGCTCAGTAAATTAGAAGCTAAAATTTCTAATTTGGAGCAAGAAATAAAGGCAATTGATTTAGAATTAGAAATAAATTATGACCAGACCATCAGCGCACCGAACTTTTTTGACAGCTACCAAGAAAAGAAAAGAGTACTTGTCGATCACATGGAAACTTGGGAACAGTTGGTGGCGGAAATAGAAAATTTAAATCAAAACTAATGTTCGAGCACTTTTTTCAATGTCCATACTGTTGGGAAGATATTTCTATGCTTTTAGACACCTCGCTAACTAGTACAGCATATGTTGAAGACTGTGAGATTTGCTGTAACCCAATTAATATTAATTACGGTTTTCAAGATCAAAGCCTAACCCATTTTGAAGCGAATAATTTGGAAAACGATTATTAGCCTACAGTGTTTGTAAGTAACGTTCGGCATCGAGTGCTGCCATACATCCAGTTCCTGCTGCTGTCACTGCTTGTCGGTATTCTTTATCTTGGACATCTCCTGAGGCGAAAACTCCTGGTACATTCGTCTTAGTCGATTTTCCGTGTGTAATCAAATAACCGTCAGCATCCATATCCAGTTGACCTTCAAAAATTTCTGTATTCGGTTTGTGACCAATAGCGATGAAAAGTCCTGTGATATCTATTTCTTCTTTTTCACCTGTTTGGTTATTGAAAATTCTTAGGCCCTCAACCACCTGTTCACCCAAAACTTCATCAATTTCGTGATTATAACGCAAATCGATATTGGGGGTATTGGTCACCCTGTGCTGCATAGCTTTTGAGGCACGCATTTCATTTTTTCTTACCAACATGGTTACCTTTGAACAGATGTTTGCCAAATAAGTTGCTTCCTCTGCAGCAGTGTCTCCACCACCTACGATAGCAACCTCCTGACCTTTGTAGAAAAAACCATCGCAAACAGCACATGCAGAAACACCTCCACCACGAAGACGTTGTTCACTTGGCAAGCCGAGGTATTTAGCAGTTGCACCAGTACTGATGATTATTGATTGGGCGTGAATCTCCGTGCCATTTTCTACATAAGCCTTGTGAATTCCACCTACTTTATCGGAAAACTGAATCTTGTTTATATGTCCAATCCTCACTTCTGTTCCAAAACGCTCAGCCTGTTTTTGCAACTCCACCATCATCGTCGGGCCATCAACCCCATCGGGATATCCAGGAAAATTATCTACTTCTGTGGTAGTTGTAAGCTGACCCCCAGGTTCCATTCCTGTATATAATAGTGGTTTTAAATCTGCTCTTGCGGCATAAATTGCGGCAGTATAGCCCGCTGGACCGCTTCCAATAATTAAGGTTTTTACTTTTTCCATACGATTACAAAAGTAAATCCAATTTAGAGTAAATAAAAATATTAGTTAATATCTAATGATAAGTCGAATCATAAAACATTTGAGATATTTTTTGTTCATTTGAAAAAAATCACCATTTTGGAAAAAAGGATATTTTTAGTAACTGAGCAGACCTTATGACCACAAAAAATATTGGCCTTTATGCAGGTCCTGTTTTATTTCTTTTGACCCTTTTCTTTTTTAACCCGCCTGGATTAAGTGACGAATCAAATGCTGTACTAGCATCGACTATTTGGATCGCCTTGTGGTGGATTACCGAGGCGCTTCCGATTGCTGTTACCGCGCTTTTACCTATCGTTCTCTTTCCTCTTTCTGGTGGTATGGATCTGGCACTTACCACAAGTTCATATGGACATAAGTTTGTCTTTCTAATTATGGGAGGGTTTATTATAGCCATAGCGATAGAAAAATGGAATTTACACAAGCGGATTGCTTTAAATATAATTTACTTCATCGGAACGGATGTAAAAAGAATTATTCTAGGCTTTATGGTTGCTACAGCTTTTTTATCCATGTGGATTTCCAATACCGCAACTACGGTAATGATGCTCCCTATTGGAATTGTGATCATTAAACAATTAAAGGATAACCCTTTAACTGCGGATAGTGAAAATTTAATTTTCGGTAAGGCTTTGATGTTGTCAATCGCTTACAGCGCATCTATCGGAGGAATTGCTACCCTGATTGGTACACCTCCAAATATGGTAATGGCTGGGGGGATCTCTCAAGCATACGATTATGAAATTTCTTTTTTGGAGTGGTTTGTTTTTGGCTTTCCGCTGATGGTCCTACTACTTTTTATTTGTTGGTGGTATCTTACCCATTGGGCTTTTTCATTCAAGCAAACTAGCTTTCCGGGAGGGAGAACGGAGATTGCCAAATTGCGAAATGAATTAGGAGCGATAACCTATGAACAAAAGGCTGTAGCCATCGTCTTTGCTTTAGCCGGTATAAGCTGGATTTCAAGGTCTTTTATAATTCAAAAAATCTTCCCCGCCATTGACGACACAATAATCGCAATTCTATTTTCGTTGGTGCTTTTTGTCCTTAACACCAAAAATAAAAATGAAAAAATCATGAATTGTAAAGAGGCCGTTAAAATGCCTTGGGGCATACTTCTACTCTATGGAGGGGGGATGTCACTTGCCAAAGCATTTGAAACGAGTGGTTTGGCTGTTTGGATTGGCGCTCAAATGTCAGCCTTTGGTATTTTTCATTTGCTGATATTATTGATTTTACTGATTGCAGCCATTAATTTTCTGACCGAGGTCACTTCAAATTTAGCCACTACCGCAATGCTTTTACCCATACTTGCTCCAATAGCTTTAGAGTTTGATTTGCATCCATTTATTCTAATGGCAGCGGCAGCTGTTGCAGCCTCGTGTGCATTTATGTTACCCGTGGCAACGCCTCCTAATGCAATTGTTTTTGGCTCAGGTTATCTACGTGTTCCAGATATGGTTAAAAAAGGATTTTTCCTCAATATAATCTCGATTATTATCATTGCCCTTGCTGTGTATTTTTTATTACCTGTAATTTGGGATATTGTACCTGATAAATTTCCAAAGGAAATTTTAGATTAAGTTTTTCTTTAAATCTGAGGTCTTTTCACAGCACATTTGTTCCATAACTTGTTTGAGTTGCGCTTTTAAGATCGATATCGTATGATCTCCGCCTTTTCTGCCAAGGGCTGACACACCATACATGAAACTTCGACCCAAAAAAGTAAATTCCGCTCCCGATGCAAGAGCCCTACTTACGTCAGCGCCTCCGAGGATTCCACTGTCCATCATCACTTTAATTTTATCAGTGTACTTTGGAGCAATCGATTGAAGTGAGGAAACCGTAGCTTGTCCCATATCTACTTGTCTTCCACCATGATTTGAGATAATAATACCATCCAGACCTAATCTGATTGCTGTTTCAACATCTTTTATTGATTCAACACCTTTTATAACCAGTTTACCCTTCCATTGATCTCTAAGTCTTTTAACTTTTTCTTCGTTAAGCCTTCCCTCAAAAGTATCATTCATAAACTTTCCGAGTTGACTTAAATTGAGGTTTTTAGGCATATAGGGTTTAAGCATTTCAAAGTTGGGTTGACCATTAATCAACGTCTTCATTGCCCATTGAGGACGCCTCATTACTCTAAGTATATTCTGTAATGTCATTCTCGGGGGCATTGAAAGTCCGTTTCTGATGTCTCTCGGACGGTATCCAAAAGATGGAACGTCAGAAAGTATGACTAGAACAGGACAACCAGCAGCATCAATTCTATTTATAATGTCTGTTGTCACTTTATTATCAGCTGGGTGATAAAGTTGGAACCAAGCCTTACCTTCGGTTATTTCCGCTATTTTCTCATAACTAGCAGTACTTACTGTGCTTAGAACAAATGGAATATTGTGATCAAATGCTGCTTTGGCGAGTATCTCAGGTGACTTGGGCCACATCAAACCCTGAAGTCCCACAGGGGCAATTCCAAAAGGAGCATCATATTGTTGACCAAAAAGCGATGTTTTTAAATCAGCCCCCGAAAAAGGGACCAGATACCTTGGCTTCAACTCTATTTTACGCAGCTCGTTGGTATTTTTATACAAACTGATGTCTTCATTGCATCCACCTTCTAAATATTCAAAAGCGAATTTTGGAATTTGCTTTTGGGCTTTAGCTCTTAAATCTTCAATCGAGGGGTAGCGCGGGTTGTATTGAATTGGTTTTGCCAACAGTTATAAGTTTAGTTCTTAATTTTTATAAAGATAATCAAAAGTGAACCACAACAAACCTTGTTGGAATGTGCTCAAAATTAAAAACTTTTATTTCAATGATTTTTCTCTTTCCATTGCATTTTTTTTTAGTATTAAAAATTCAACGTTGATTACTTTCCATGGACGATAGTGAATTGAGTACCCTTTTTTACCAAAAAAGTTATGAGAATAAAATCGCTGAATTAAGTTGGAGGTATATCCAATATAAATTTTTTCAAACTTAGAACTTTACAAAATATAAACTACAAACTCATTCATTGGGGTATAAAAAAACCCTTCTAAAAGAAGGGTTGTTGTAGCGAGGGCTGGACTCGAACCAGCGACCTTCGGGTTATGAGCCCGACGAGCTACCTACTGCTCTACCTCGCGATAAGAATGCAAATTTACAAAAATTATAGCCTTTCTCCAAGGCTAACCCAAACATTGTATCTTTGTTTAATGTCCAAAACTCCTCATAAATCAGGTTATGTTTCTATAGTAGGTAATCCCAATGTTGGTAAATCCACGTTGGTCAATGCTTTAATGGGAAAAGACTTAACCATCACGACACCCAAGGTACAGACTACCAGACATCGTATTTTAGGCTTAATCAATGGAGAAAATTATCAGTTGGTTCTATCTGATACTCCGGGTATCATTCAACCAGCCTACGAGATGCAAAATTCAATGATGGATTTTGTGAAGGAATCCCTAGTCGATGCAGATGTTCTGATTTACATGATTTCTATTGAAGAGGGAGAAACCAACGACGAAATGTTATTAGAAAAAATCAAAAAAGCTAAAATTCCGCTTTTGGTATTGATTAATAAAATTGATATATCAAATCAAAAAGATTTGGAGGGTGTAGTTACCCACTGGGCTAAAGTTTTTCCTTCGGCCAAAATCATCCCCATTTCTGCACTTACCGGTTTTTTTGTCCAAGAGTTACTTCAGATACTCCTTGAGCTAATCCCTGAATCGCCTCCCTACTTCCCTAAAGATCAACTCTCTGATAAGCCTGAACGTTTTTTTGTCAATGAGGCTGTCAGAAAGAATATTTTACAACACTACGATAAAGAAGTGCCCTATGCTGTTGAGGTCATTACTGAATCCTTTAAGGAGGAAAAGACGATTATTAGAATAAGGTCAGTAATACTGGTTGAGCGAAACACCCAAAAAGGAATCATTATTGGTCATAAGGGTGAACAGCTTAAAAAAGTTGGTACCAGTGCTAGAAAAGACCTCCAGTCATTTTTTGGAAAGAAAATTCATCTTGAACTTTTTGTCAAAGTTGAAAAAAATTGGCGATCCAATCCAAAACAATTAAAACGTTTTGGCTATCAGAATTAAACTACCACACGATTCCCGCATAATTCCCTTACTTTTGCAGTCAAATAAATTTAAGTGGGAGGGATTGTTGCCATAGTAGGAAGACCCAATGTTGGAAAATCAACTTTTTTTAATCGTTTGATTAAAAAGAGAGAGGCGATCGTTGACGCGATAAGTGGTGTTACTAGAGATCGTCATTACGGAAAATCAGACTGGAATGGTTTAGAATTTACCCTAATAGATACAGGAGGATACGTTGAGGGCAGTGATGACATCTTTCAAAAAGAAATTGATAAACAAGTTAATCTTGCCATTGAGGAAGCTGATGCTATCCTTTTTATGGTCGATTTGGAAGATGGAATTACAGGTATGGATGAAACCATAGCGCAATTACTCCGCCGATCTCATAAACCGATTTTTTTGACTGCCAACAAAGGGGATAATGCCAAAAGGCAACAGAATACGATTGAGTTTTATGCCTTAGGCTATGAAAATATATATTCCGTCTCCGCAATCAATGGGAGTGGGACTGGAGAACTGTTGGACGAATTGGTTAAAGTCCTTCCTCAAGACGGACAAAAACCCGAAGATGAACTACCCCGATTTGCTGTAGTAGGACGGCCCAATGCTGGAAAATCGTCATTCATTAATGCATTAATTGGAGAAGATCGCTATATCGTTACCGATATTGCTGGAACAACTAGAGATAGTATTGACACCAAATACAACCGTTTTGGCTTTGAGTTTAATCTCGTAGATACAGCAGGGATCAGAAAGAAAAGCAAGGTTAAAGAGGATATAGAATTCTATTCCGTAATGCGTTCCGTAAGAGCAATTGAGTACTGTGACGTATGTTTACTTTTGGTAGATGCTACTCGGGGATTTGATGGGCAAGTTCAAAATATATTTTGGCTCGCTCATAGAAATAATAAAGGGGTAATAATTCTGGTTAATAAATGGGATTTGGTCGAAAAAGAAACTTTATCTACCAAGATCTTTGAAGAACAGATTAGAGAAAAAATAGCACCTTTTACAGATGTTCCTATCGTTTTTATTTCAGCATCAAATAAACAGCGAATTTTCAAGGCGATTGAAACCGCTGTTACCGTTTTCAAAAACCGTTCAAATCGAATCCCAACCCGAAAGCTTAATGATATACTACTTCCAATTATAGAAGCTCAGCCCCCCCCGTCTTTGAAAGGGAAATACGTTAAAATTAAATTTTGTACGCAATTACCTACACCTCATCCGCAGTTTGCTTTTTTCTGTAACCTTCCACAATACGTCAAAGATCCTTACAAAAGATTTCTAGAAAAGAAAATAAGGGAACAATATGATTATAACGGAGTACCAATTCAGTTATTTTTCAGAAAAAAATAATTTAAAGACTATCTTTCAGCAGCTTTAAATCAGCTTTTAATTTTTCTAGTTTTTGAATAATAATCTGGTTGTCTTCTCCTGAATATTGTTTGAGTTTTAGCTGTTTTTTAGCCCCCTCTATGGTCAACCCTTTTTCTTTAAGCAAATGGTAAATTTTTTGGATATTTACCACATCCTCTGGAGTGTATTTTCTAGCACCGCTCTGCTTCTTTTTAGGTTGAATTTCTTTAAATTCCTTTTCCCAAAAACGCAATAAGGAAGTATTTACGTCAAATGCTTTTGCAATTTCTCCAATGCTGTAATACCTTTTCTCGGGGAGGTTAACGAGCATTAGTCCATGGATTGGTTTTCCTGGTTGGCAAGATTAAGCATGACATCAAACTCTTCCGCTGTCAAATTACCGGAGTAGTAGTTTAGAGGATTTACCCTTTTGCCATCCTTAAAAATCTCATAGTGTAGGTGCGGCCCTACAGACCGACCTGTGCTACCCACATAGCCAATTACATCGCCACGCTTTACCTTTTGTCTTCGTCTTACATTATAGTCGCTCAGGTGAGCATATAGGCTTACATAACCAAAACCGTGGTCAATACGAATGTGTTTTCCATATCCTGCAGATCGATTATCCGCCCTTCCCACTATTCCATCTCCTGAGGCATATACAGGTGTGCCACGGGTAGCTGTAAAGTCCATCCCTTGATGGAATCTTCTTTTTTTGGTGAAGGGATCTGTGCGATAGCCAAAACCTGATGCCATACGTTTTAAATCGTTCTTGTGGATAGGCTGAATGGAGGGCATTGCACCTAAAAGTTCTTCTTTTCTTTTAGCTAAACTTTCTATTTCTTCAAGTGAACGTGACTGAACAACAACTTGTTTGGTTAATACCTCCAAACGCTTAGTAGTATTTATGATAAGTTCAGAATTGTCATACCCCTCTAACTCTTTGTAACGATTTACTCCACCAAAACCCATTTTTCTTTGCTCCTCAGGAATTGGGCTGGCTTCGAAATAAACTCTATATAGGTTGTTATCTCTGTCTTCTAAATTGGCCATAACTTCTACTATTTGCTCAAATTTCTTATTGAGCAACTCATATTGTAACTCGAAATTCTCAATTTCTCGAGCTTGTAAAAGTTCTTTTGGTGTATTTAATGTATCTGTGTTCAGTAATACAAACAAGGTGATTAAACCAAAGAAAGTGGAAGCCAACAAAAAAAGAATGAGACTAGAAAAGGCTGCAAAACGTTTTCTTTCAACAGGTAAGTAAGAAAGCGTCTCTTTGTCGTAATGATATTTAACCTTTGCCATTGGTAATACGCTTAAAGTTATATTTCATTCAAAAACTTGAACAAATATACTAAATATATAAAATCCACCCTTCCCAGATTGATTTTATAGGCTTTGCTCTTAAACTAAAAAACTATATTTGTACCGGTTTTAAAACATCGAAGCCATTTATGAAAGCTGCTGAAATAAGAAAACAATTTCTTCAATTTTTTGAATCTAAAGCCCATGCGATTGTCCCCTCCGCACCAATGGTAATAAAAGATGATCCAACGCTAATGTTCACTAATGCGGGGATGAATCAATTTAAACCTTATTTTTTGGGTCATCAAAAACCAAAAAATACTCGTATTGCTGATACCCAAAAATGTCTCAGAGTTTCAGGAAAACACAATGACCTAGAAGAAGTTGGTATTGACACTTATCACCACACTTTTTTCGAAATGTTGGGCAATTGGAGTTTTGGAGATTACTTCAAAAAAGAAGCCATTTCTTGGGCTTGGGAATTATTGACCGATGTCTACAAAATCAATCCAGATAAATTATATGTCACCATTTTTGAGGGTGATCCCAATGAAAACCTTGCCAGAGATAATGAGGCCTATGAATTTTGGAAATCCCTAGTGCCAGAGGATAGGATATTATTAGGGAATAAAAAAGATAATTTCTGGGAAATGGGAGAGCAAGGTCCTTGTGGTCCCTGTTCAGAAATTCATATTGACATCAGAACACCAGAGGAACAAGCCAAAACCCCTGGAGCTGATTTAGTCAACAATGATCACCCACAAGTCGTTGAGGTATGGAATCTTGTATTCATAGAGTTCAATCGAAAGGCAGACGGTAGTCTAGAACAATTACCTCAGAAACATGTGGACACTGGTATGGGATTCGAAAGACTTTGCATGGCTTTGCAAGGTAAAACCTCTAATTATGATACGGACGTTTTTACTCCATTAATCAAAGAAATTGAAACCCTCACAGGATCAAAATACGGTTTTGATGAAAATACAGATCGCGCCATTCGTGTGATTTCAGATCACCTGCGCACCGTATATTTTGCAATCGCAGATGGGCAATTACCAGCCAACAATGGTGCAGGCTATGTAATTCGTAGAATACTTAGAAGAGCGATTCGATATGGATTTACTTTTTTAGATCAAAAAGAACCTTTTATCTTTCTTTTAGTCGAAACCCTCAACCAGCAATTAAACTCAGTTTTTCCCGAGTTAGAAAAACAAAAAAGCATTTCTTCGAATGTCATACGTGAGGAAGAAAGTTCTTTCCTTAAGACACTAGATCAGGGTTTGAACCTACTGGATTCCTTACTAGCGGCCTCTCAAAATAAAATCGTAAGTGGAGCGAAGGCATTTGAATTATACGACACCTTTGGATTTCCCCTAGACCTGACGGCTTTAATTGCAAGAGAAAGAGGATTTGAAATCGATGAAAAAGGATTTGATCTTGAGATGGCCAAGCAAAAAGAGCGATCTCGAGCAGCTGCTGTTTCCGTCACTGATGATTGGCAAATAGTTGCTGAGGATGACGAAGAAGAATTTGTAGGATATGATTTACTTTCTACTCCCGTTAAAATCATAAAATACCGGAAAGTAAATACCAAAAAAGAAGGAGCGTTTTTTCAATTAGTATTCAATATGACCCCTTTTTACCCAGAGAGTGGAGGACAGGTAGGGGACAAAGGTTATCTCGAAGCCCCAAATGGAGCTATTCACTACATCGTTGATACCAAAAAGGAAAATGATCTTATCATTCACTATTCTCAAACACTACCAATTGACTTAAATCAAAAATTCAATGCTGTAGTAGATCAAAATCAAAGACATAAACCTGCCTGTAACCATAGTGCAACTCATTTGATGCACCAAGCCCTCCGTTCTGTATTAGGGGAGCATGTCGAGCAAAAAGGATCTATGGTACATTCTGGGATGTTAAGATTTGACTTTTCTCACTTTGCAAAACTCACTGCTGAGGAAATCATAAGCGTTGAGCAATTTGTAAATGCAAGAATAAAAGAACAACTCCCTCTGGAGGAAAACCGAAGTGTTCCATTCAACCAGGCAATTGCTTCAGGGGCAATGGCCTTGTTTGGTGAAAAATATGGCGATACGGTTAGAACCATTCGTTTTGGTCAATCGATAGAGCTTTGCGGAGGAACTCATGTGGAAAATACTGCAGATATTTGGCACTTTAAGATTTCCTCTGAAGCCGCAGTTGCAGCAGGAATCAGAAGAATAGAAGCCATTACCGGAGAAGCAGCCTTAGCTTATTTTGAAGACCGAAGTCAACTCTTAGACCGGGTCAATGGACTTTTAAAAAACCCTCAAAATCTTCCCAAAGCCATTGAGCAACTTCAGGGAGAAAACAATATTCTAAAAAAGGAAATCAATGAGCTAAAACGGTTAAAAAGTAAAATTTTGGCCGAAGAAATTAAAACAGAAATTCAAGAAGTTAGCGGCGTTGCCTTTTTGGCAAAATCTGTCGATCTAGATGCCCAGTCAATGAAAGATATCAGTTTTGAATTAGGAAAAACCTATGAAAATCTATTTATGCTTTTGGGTTCATCACAAGGTGGTAAAGCTATTCTTAGTTGCTATATCTCCAAATCATTGGTGAGTGAAAAATCGCTTGATGCAGGAAAGGTAGTTCGTGAATTAGGAAAATTTATTCAAGGAGGCGGTGGAGGTCAACCCTTTTTCGCCACAGCAGGTGGGAAAAACCCCGAGGGTATTCCACAAGCTTTAAGTGCCTCTAAGGAACTTATTTAGGATTACATTTCCCCTTCTGGCGGGTAATTTTGTAGAATTTCGGCAACAAAGGTTCCAATCCGCTCATCACGATTTTTAGTGTATTCACTTATACCACCTTTACCTTTTCCTTGCCACACCAATTGTTTTGTTTTGGCATCAATTAAATCTATATACAATGCCCCCTCAGTTCGAGAACTCACACTATTGAAGCTAGGTCCCCAAAACCAAGGATTCCATCCCCAGCCCCAAAAGCCACTATTCATGTTGTCAATGTAGACCTTTTCTTTTGCTGTGGTATTGATACTGATTAAAAGGTCTGGCATTTCAGACTTTATCATTGATTTACCAGACAGCTGATTATCAATCGCCTTTAGAATCCTTCGCTTGTCTAAATCGGAAATTTCCACTTTGTCAATTCCAGGTTTAAAATAAGCATAGGTTTTGTATTTTGAAAAATCAACTCCAGAATCATGGTCTGTAAAAACACTGACAGAGCTACAGCTAAATAGCATCCCTAGCAATAATAAAAATATATTTCTCATGATGATTTTTATAAAACAGGTGCAAAAACTATGCCGAAACTATTTTTCAGTTTTGGGGTCGAATCCGTAAGGACAGTGACGACAATTACTGCGACAACAATATCCCCTCTTAAGGTGGTATTGCTCTGTAAATACTCGGTAACCTTCTGGGGATAAGTAGAAATCTTCTTTCTCTAATGGTAGGTCTGACTCCATATTTAAATTCAAAGGTAATTATATTTCAAGTTTATCCCTTAATTTTGGTAAGTACATCTTTTCCAAAATGCCTTTATTTCAAAATCAAAAAGCCGTAAATCAGAAACTAGTTGACATAGATGGCTTCGAGATTACCCTTAAAAGGGAGGATTTATTACACCCCACGGTTTCGGGTAATAAATTCAGAAAATTGAAATACAATTTAAAACAGGCTAAAACAGAAGGACATCATACACTTTTGACTTTTGGAGGGGCATTTTCGAATCACCTTGCTGCTACTGCTTCTGCGGGTAGAATTCAAGGATTTAAGACCATAGGTGTGGTAAGGGGAGATGAAAAAGTTCAAAACCCCACCTTACAATTTTGCCAAGACCAAGGCATGAATTTATTCCCAGTTAGCAGAGCGACTTATCGCGAAAAAGATACGGTTCATTTCCATGAGACTTTAAAACAGAAATTTGGAGATTTTTATTCCCTTCCAGAAGGAGGAACAAATCAAATTGCTGTTCGTGGTTGTACTGAAATTCTTACAGCAGCTGATAAATATTTTGACGTAATTTGTTGCAGTGTTGGAACAGGAGGTACCTTAGCTGGATTAATCGAAAGTGCCCAGTCGCATCAAATGGTATTGGGTTTTACCGCCCTTGAGCATCAAAAGATAACACGAGGAATTGAGCGGTTTACCTCAAAAAAAAACTGGGAGATCAATCACGACTATGTGTTTGGTGGGTATGCCAAAGTTTCTTTACCATTGATTAAATTCATTAATGATTTTAATAAAAACTTTAAAACTCCTCTTGACCCCATTTATACTGGAAAGCTACTTTTTGGTATTTTTGATGTGATAAAACAAAAGCAATGGAATTGGGGGAAACGCATATTGGTAATTCATACTGGTGGCTTGCAGGGAATTGCCGGAATGAACCAAACACTAAGTAAAAAAGAATGGCCGAAAATCCAAGTTTAAATACCGTTTTTATAGTACTACTAATGTTCGCATTGACTGGTTGTGGAGGGGCAAAAAAAGTCACTACCCGCTATACCAAAGCACCAGAGAAGGTTTTAAAAAAACAGGTAGACAAGCAAATTAAGGTAGAATTTAAAAAATACAAGTCTACAAAAAAACTAAGTGTTGCTGAAAAGGTCAACAATTATGTAGCCACTTTCTCTCCCGTGGCGCTTGAGGAAATGAAAGCCTATGATATCCCCGCAAGTATCACCCTGGCGCAGGGAATATTAGAGTCTGGTATGGGCGACAGTCGTTTGGCAGTAGCTGCCAACAATCACTTTGGTATTAAATGCCACAGCGAGTGGGGTGGAAAACGGATTTACCACGATGACGATGAGAAAGGAGAATGTTTCCGAGTTTACAAAGACCCGAGAGCCTCCTATCGCGATCATTCACTATTCTTGACTACCCGTTCCCGTTACGATTTTCTTTTTGACCTCAAATCAGACGATTATAAAGGATGGGCAAAAGGGTTGAAGAAAGCCGGTTATGCCACCGATCCCAAATACCCCGATAAGTTGATTAGCTTAATTGAACGTTATCGGTTAGACCGTTATGATTCTAAGAAAAAAAGGAAACGTCAAAACGATCCTCCTGAAGTTGTGCAGCAACCTGTAACTAAAAAATTACATCTCGTTCAAAAAGGCGATACGCTCTATTCCATTTCCAAAAAATATAATGTAGATATGAAATCATTGGTTCAAGAAAACCAGCTTGAAGACAATACCATTTTTTTAAATCAAAATTTAATTATCCCACTATCCAACTAGTATGCGATACCAAAGAAGCAGTGCTCTATTTAAATCCGCCCAAAGGGTTATTCCAGGCGGGGTAAACTCACCAGTTAGAGCTTTTAAGGCCGTTGGTGGTACTCCAGTTTTTGTAGAAAAGGCCAAAGGAGCCTATTTGTATGATGTGGATGGGAATACTTTGATTGATTATATCTCAAGTTGGGGCCCTATGATTCTAGGACACGCCTTTGAACCCGTTATTGAGGCAGTAAAACTGCGTGCAGAAAGCGGAACCTCCTATGGTATGCCCACTGAGTTGGAAACCCAGATAGCTGAGTTGGCAGTACAAATGGTTCCCAATGTTGATAAAATTAGAATGGTCAATTCAGGAACAGAAGCTTGTATGAGTGCCGTTAGATTGGCACGAGGATATACCCAAAGAGAAAAAATTATCAAGTTTGCTGGTTGTTACCACGGGCATTCCGATGCCTTTTTGATTCAAGCAGGAAGTGGTGCCGTTACCTTTGGGGCACCCAACAGCCCTGGAGTAACACAAGGTACTGCTAAAGACACCCTATTAGCAGAGTACAATGACTTGGAACTTGTAAGCAATCATTTTGAACAACATCCTGAGCAAATTGCCGCCATCATCGTTGAGCCAGTTGCAGGAAATATGGGCTGTATTCCTCCACAAGATGGATTTATGCAGGGATTACGAAAATTGTGTGACCAGCACCAAGCCCTATTAATTTTCGATGAAGTAATGACTGGTTTTCGATTGGCTAAAGGAGGCGCTCAAGAAAGTTTGGGCGTGACTGCCGACCTTATAACTTATGGTAAAGTTTTGGGTGGTGGGTTACCCGTAGGAGCTTTTGCTGCCAAGGCAGAAATCATGAATCATCTCGCTCCTGAAGGGCCCGTGTATCAAGCAGGGACACTCAGTGGTAATCCACTTGCAATGGCAGCTGGTTTGGCCATGCTTACTCATCTTAATGAAAACCCCGAGGTTTTTGACCGACTTGCAAAAAAAACTAAATCCATAGCGCTGGGTATGAAAAACCTCTTGGTCAAAAAAGGTATTCCTTATCAAATCAATCGTTATGGTTCGATGATGTCACTACATTTTACAGATCAAGCTGTAGTAGATTTTAAAACGGCTGCATTGGGAAATAACGAAAATTTTAAAGCCTATTTCCACGGTATGTTGGATCGAGGAGTGTACCTGCCTCCCAGTGCTTTCGAAAGCTACTTTTTAAATGATGCTTTGTCCGAAAAAGACATCGATTTTACCTTATCGGCATTTGAGGATTGGTTAATAAATAAAAAATCTTAAGCAATTTTTTATTCAGACTGGAATAAAAATATCATCAAAGTCAACCATACCTTAATGATTTTATAGACCGTTTGTCTTGGATGATATGTCCCTCTGAGTTAAAGGTATTTTTTCATTTAATGCTTAGTAATCATTAAACGATTTGAATACCATGTTATTGTTTTTAATTTTAAGTCAATAAACCAAAAACCTATTTGCTTATCTTTTTTACTATTAGGTTTTTTGTATTCTCTTAAGACTTTTTCACCTAACTCAAATCCTACAGGTTTTTTAAAAATGGGTCCATCATAACAAAACGTATTGTACTCTCCATTTTCACCGCATGGGTCTACGTTGTCTGGTAAATCTTCGAGAAAAGTGGAATCGAGTTTTCTTCCTAAAAAAGAAGGATCAAGTAGCTCATTATTTAAACAGACAACTACCGCTTTAAATCCCAGGGCAATAAATTCAAGAAGCAATGCTTTGGTATCTTTTTTCCAAAGAGGGAAGTGACAAGTGATACCTTGAAGTTGCTTCTCGCGATATGCCCTTAAATTTTCCAAAAAAATATCGCCAAAACCACAATCAGTATAGCCGTCCTTTTTTAGCTGATCGACCTTTGTAGTCATTAACGTACCACATTCTTTCATTGAGGGCTGTTCAGGTAATTCAATTGTACTTAAAGGAAGTCCTAAACAATCAATTTGTTTTTTTAATAAACTTCTTCTTAATCCATGCATAGATACGCGATCATGGGTGGCATTCACAGTGGTGAGTAATTGGTCAATATTGAGCTTCTTGTTTTTTTGAAGGTAGTAGAGTGCAAGGGCAGAA
>MDTB01202495.1_pt1 | contig 20224 bp, 15 predicted proteins | sample 811161 | NCBI WGS metagenome assembly MDTB01 (sample SAMN05326650, study PRJNA326480) | marine metagenome | isolation source: seawater | place: Mediterranean Sea | collected 2009 | reverse complement strand
TTAATTCATGGATCAATATGATTGAAGAAAGATATAAAAAGCACATTTTTAATATGCCTTTAGATAATCATCCTTCTTTTATAAAAGAAAAACTTTCTAAATTGAATGATGATCAGTTTGGAAACAATCTTTTTGGAATCGATAAATCAATTAAAAGAGGTTTCAAGGATTATCTAAGTGCAATAAATGAAATGTATATTAATGAAGTAATTTTGTACTTAAACAGTTCATATAAAAAAAATAATTTTCAATTAATGCCTGATCATGATGTATAAAAATATAGTTTTAATCAACAGACAATGATTGAAAAAAAAATTTTATATATTTTTGGTCCTGGGAGGCTTCAAAAAATTTCAAAAGAAAACATTCAAGCAAAAGAGTTTTTTTATGGTTATTTTAACTTAAACAATAAATATAAATTAAATGCTATCGGTGCTTCAAAGAGCATTTCAAATAAAAAGGGAATTAGGCAAGTTTTGCATTTCTATGATCGTCTTATTGTTAAATTAACAAGCTTTCCAAGTTACTCTACTGAAATTATCACTATAAAAAATATTAAAAATTATAGCAAAAGTGAGATAGCTGTTTTTACTTCAGACGCTTTATTTATTTCATTTTTACCAATTGTATTTTTTTATAAAATAATTGGTAAAAAAATTAATAATATTGTTTTAACCATGGGCCTACTTGGTAAACCTCCTGTTACAAAATTTAAAAATATCACCAATAAGTTTTTCTTGAAGTTAATACATTTTTCAGCTGACAATTTTGTTTTTTTAGGAAGAGGAGAATATGAATTATCAAAAAGAATGTATGGAGAAAACAATTCAAAAATTTGTCATATTCCATTTACAGTAGATACAGAATTTTGGTCAGAAAATACTAAAAAAGAGAAAGAAGGAATTTTATTTGTTGGAAATGATGGGAAAAGAGATTATGGGCTTTTAGTTAAACTTGTTGAGGAAATGAAAGATATTAATTTTACTTTTATTTCAAACTTTAAATTTAATTATGCTGCAAGTAACCTAAAAATTATTAAAGGGAATTGGCATGAACAACTTATTTCAGATGAAGAACTTAGAAATTATTATATTAATGCAAAATTAACAATTCTTCCCATAAAAGAAACATATCAGCCGTCAGGACAAAGCGTAGGCCTACAGTCAATTTCTTGCAAAACACCAATATTAATTTCGAAAACAAAAGGTTTTTGGGGAGATGAAAATTTTGTAAATAAGTATAAAGTAAATTTTGTAAATAATAATAGTGTTGATGAGTGGTCTAGCACTATTAACAACATTCTTAATTCTTATAATAGTTTTGAATTATCAAAAGAAGATTCAGTTGGTTTTTATAAAGAATATAATTTAGAAAATTTTGTACAAAAATTAGAAAAATTATTCTAATTAAATATCTGAAAAACTATCTTCACTTAATTTAAATAAAATTACTATTCCTGAGTAAAAAACAAATGGAAACCGTAAGCTTTCCATAGAAGCATCAAAAAAGGAAGTTAAATATATAGGGATTAGTGTTATGATGAAAATGTTTCTCAGTTTTCTATCTTTAATGTCAATCATCATTGCAACTATAAAAATACAAATTGTAATAAATTGTAAAATACCTCCACGTCCTACAACATTAAAGAAATAGTTATGAACATTTTCATTACTTCCATCAGAACCTTGTCTTTCCCAATGATCCATTGCAGGGAGTATTTCATTGTATCCAAAACCTACTAAATACTTGAATTCTCTTTTTGTTAACTCATTTCGCATTAAAGTGTAATCATTAGGATTATCATAATATTCTGAATTCCAAAATAAATCTCTAGTCACATCTTGCCAAATTTGAAATCTCCAATCAAGCATCATGTCAGTAGAATATAGCCTGTTGTATCCGGAATACTTCCCAAAGTACAAAGAAGCAAATACATCAACTGTGTCTTTTTGATCTGCAATGTCACTTATACCTCTTCCTAAAGTATCAAGCTTAAGCAGAGATTCTTCCTGACTGTTAAAATTAATTTGTCCCTTTTCAAAATCTAAATTACCCCAAACTTCATATGTAGATAAAACAAAAAGTACAACAGACATTAAAATCACAAACAGTGATTTCAATTTTTCGATTTTAATAGTTTTAAAATAAACTATTAAAAACATCACTATGAATAGTACTGCGGGAAAAAATGCTCCTTTACTCATAAATAAAAATAATGGAAGAAGCACTGAAGAGCTGATGGAAAAATAAACAAATGAGTTGAACTTACTCTTGAAAAGTAAATAGTTTGATGTATTTGCCAGTATGTAAGCGAGTAGAATATCAGAAGCTTTTACAAAATCCCATTTGTCTGAAAAATCTAAAAAAAAGTTTATAAACATTTCGGGGTAGTGAATAGTGGAAAAAAAATAAGTTATTGGTAAAGATATTGAAAAAATATATTTATGATATTTTTTTGTATCTGAATTATTAAATATTATAAATGCAAAAAATATTATTGAGATTGTCCAAATATAGGAGCTACTTTTGTAACTATAAGTATCTAATAAATTCCCCCCATTGCTAAAAAAAGAAAACAGAAACAAAGCTAAAAGTACATGAAAAAATTTAAATTGATAATGAAACCTGTCAAAATTATATATATTTTTCTGCTGAGCTATAACCAAGATAAAAGAGAAAACTACCAAAAAACCTATTATTAATTCAGCCAATCTAAAAGAAAATATATATATTCCTGAAAAAGATCTTCCAAAAATTATAAATAATGAAATAAAAATTAAATAAGTATTGGTTAAAGCTGTTAAAAACTTACTACGCATACTTGATATTTTATAATTATTTTGCATTCAGTTTGTAATATTAACATTAAAAATTTACTTAAAAGTATATTGTTAACCCAAACCACTCCTTTTTGTTAAGTTATTAAAGAAACTTGTATCTGTTGAAATATTATTAATATTGTATTTAAAACTTTTTTCAGATCTCCAAGGGTATCTTTGAATGTATCCTTGATTATGATTAAATAGCATTCCAGGCTCTCCATATGCAATACAATCAAAGTTTTGCTTTAGGTATTCAATTTGCTCACTAGTTACATATCGCCTCATTCCGAATGGTATTGCAAAAGTTTTTGGCGCTACTCCAAGCCCAACAAGAAGTTCAATATTTTTTCTAACATCTTTTTTAAAGTCTTCTATATTCATATCTGACAAAGTATGATGCTCATGTGTGTGTGCACCAACCTCATGACCAGCTTGCAATATATTTTTTAAATCATTAATTTTTATTAGATTTGTTTTTTCAATGTAATTGATATTTTGTAAAAATATCTCTTTTGATTCATTTGTAAACATTATTGTATTCATGAAAAAAGTAGCTTTAGCATTATATTTATCAAATACAGGTAAAGAGTTAGACCAACTTGAAAACCCATCATCAAAGGTTATAGATATAAGCTTTTCATTTGATTCTAATTTTTTATTAAGTTGATATAAATTAACAAACTTGTAATCTCTTTCTTTAAAAAATAATAAAATACTTTCAAGATCATCAATTTCTTTTTGTTTTAAATCATGAAAATAAATAGCTATTTTACTTGGCAACTCTTTTTTCAAAAAAAGAACATTAATAAATCTAAGTACTCTTTGCAATATTTTTTTGATGTACATCAAGATTCCTCTCCAGGAATAACACGTTTTTTTACACAATCAGCAAAATATTGCTGTTTTTCCTTATGGGTAACAGATATATTTCCCTTCATATTCAAATAATAAAGAGGTTCTTTAAGTATTTTTAATTTATAGCCGTTGTCTAGAAAATCACGCATTAATTTGTAATCTTGAGAATAGTAAAATTTTTCATTGTAAAGTCCTACTCTATAAAACACCTCTTTCTTTGCAACTAAAGTTCCGTGAATGAAAGGGTTTTTAATCCGCATAACAAATTCTTTTGGTAAATAGTAAGACTTAGATGGTGTAATTTTATTACTATTCATTACATAGGCTCTAGTAGTAGAAGCGTCTAAATTATACTTTTCCATAAATCTTAATTGTTTATCCAATCTTGAACTTGCACTAATGTCATCTGCATCTTGTCTTGCAATAAAATACCCTTCTGCTTTTTTTATTAAAATGTTTAAAGATTTTGTTAGTCCAATATTGTAGTTGTTTTGATAAAGCCTTATGTTTTCGAAAGAATTTGAATATTTTTTACAAATCTCATATGTTTTATCACTTGATCCATCATCAATCAATAAAAGTTCTATATTTTTGTAATCTTGTTTTACTATGCTTTCTATTGATTTTTCAACCGTTTTTTCATCATTGTGAACACTCATAATGATAGAAACTAATTTTAAATTCATAATTGCTGCAACTCTATAATTTTAATACTTTAATAATAACTAACTTTTAGCCTTTTAAATTTTTAGATTTGATTGTTTACAGAGATGAAATAGTTAAGATTTATTTAATTTAGCAATACCTATATATATAGTATCTAAAAAATTACTTGGGTCTTCAAAAGGAATGACTGTAGTTGCATAACTGTGTTTTTTTACAAACTTTGAGTATTCTGAATTTTTTGAACACTCATCTGAAATAAGATATTTAGGCAGTATGTTTCTAGAGTCTAAATATTCAAAAAGAAATTTTTCACTATTTATTTCGTGGGTAGAACTTATGATTAATGAGTCACTAAGTCTACTGACTGAAATTTTTGGCAAATATGACTGTAGGTTATCAAAAACAATATTTATATTACTAAGTTCATTCTTTAGTAGTAGAACTCCCTTTCTTTTATTATTTTCAATTCCTTCGTACTCAAATTTTAAAGACGGATTTTTTGATTGAAGGTTGTTTAAAAGATACCCTATACGACCTTGATCAATTCCAAATTCAAATACATCATATATCTTTTTGTATTTAGCAAGTATGTATGGAATTACACGGTAATCCCATTTAGGTGATAAGTCTAAGTCAATTGTTTTTAATATATTCTTAAACTCATTTTCAATTTTTAAATTTTGAATATAATTTATGTCTTCAACAATATTTTCGTAATCTATTTTATAAAAAGTAGAAGTTATGTAGCTAATTGTCTGAGTTTGTAAATTATTGAGTTTAAAAGAAAAATTTGTATGCTCTTTTGAAGATATCAACCAATTTATTCCTTTAAAAAAATATTTAATAATATTTACAAACAAAAAATAAATTCTTTTAATTGGTATAAAAATATATTTTGGATTTATTTTCACAAAGAAATTCTACCTTACAAATCCTGTCGTTGAAACAAACAATATTAACAATGTTATATGTGAAAAAAAATTTTATTAGTAGGATGTTGTTGTGGGAAAGTTAAAAATATTTGTAAACGATATTTTATATGTTTCAAAAAAAACAGGTACAAATAATAAAAAACTTTTGATACTGACATCAGTTTTATTATCAAATTTAACAGCAGCAGCAGATATAGGCATCATTGTTTTATTTACAAGATTTTTTGCTGATGGAACAACATACGGTGCTAGATTTGAAGACTTTTTAGAGTTATTATTTTCAATTAAATTATTTCTTCCGCTATTGATAATCATGAGATTTATTTTTGTATATTTTCAGAATTATATTTTAAAAATTCTTGAATTAAGAGTTCAAAAAAACTTAAAAACTTATTTATTGTCAGAAGTTTTTGATAAAAGTAATTATTCAATTGCGGATGCTTATTTCTTCATTAACACCCTTACAGGACATATTGGTTATTTTTATTCTGCATTAGCAAGTTTTTTAAATTTCTTTATTCAAACTTTAGCTTATCTATTATTTTTAATATATTCCGATCAAAGAAGTGTAATTACATTTGGTGTTGGTGCTTTGATTTTATTTCTTCCATCAAGATATTTGATTTTAAAAGCAAGAGAATTTATGCATAAGTCATATTTAATGGATCAAAAATCTAATAAAGAAATTCAAAAAATTATAGAAAATATGTTTGTAATTAAAATTTTAAACAAAGCAAGAGAAGAACTTAATAACTTTGCTCAAACTTTAGAAAATTATAATAAAAATCAAATAAAAAACTACATTTATGGTTCTTTTAGTTCATTCCTCCCAAGCTTTGTAACACTATTCGTTTTTGCAATTCTATTGACAATGTTTAATTTGGCAAAAACAATAACCCTTGACTTTATAGGAGTTACTCTTAGGCTTTTCCAAGCTCTTGGAAGTTCAGCCACAGCTGTAAATAGGTTGGTGAACTCTCATGTCCATATAGAGCAATTTCACAATATAGATAAGAATAAAATGATATCAAATAAAGATAATTTTATATTTGAAGTAAAAGAATCGAAGAGTTCTATATCTGCTCAGAATGTAAATTTTAAATATTTTAATAGTGATGATTATATTTTTGAAGATATAAATATTGAAATAGAGAAAAATACTCACAATATAATTGTTGGACCCAATGGATCAGGAAAAAGTACTCTTTTGGGACTTCTTGCTGGAATATTATATCCAGAAAGTGGAAAAATATATTCATACGAAGAAACATTTGGCTATATAGGACCAGTTCCTCTTATATTTAGTGAAACTCTTAAATACAATCTTTTATATGGCAATGAGAATGAAATATTGGATGAGGAGATAATCGCTGTTTGTCGCGAGTTTGATTTATTTAGTAAAATTGAATCTGATACTTTACAACTTAAAATAAGTAATAAAAATTTGTCTTCTGGTCAAATGCAAAAAATATCTTTTATACGAGCTATCTTGCTAAAACCAAACGTTTTGTTTTTAGATGAAGCTACATCGAATTTAGATTCAGATTCAAAGAAAAAAGTTTTTGATATTCTAAAGCAAGAAAATATTACAATTGTTAATTCGACACATGATCCAACTTCTTTTAAAGAGGTAGATAACTTTTATAGAATTTCAATTAAAGATGATAAAAGGTTTATAAATAAAGTTTGACAAAAAATCAAACCTACAATATTTATAAGTCCGTTTCAAATTTTTAAAATAGTATCCTTAGGTAGGTGTTAAATTGAAAAAAATACTAGTAATTCATAATAAATATAGGCTTACGGGTGGAGAAGATATTGCTGTTATTAATGAGATGAATGTTCTAAAAAAACACTTCAATGTAAAAGTTTTATATTTTGAAAACAAAATTACCAATTACATTTTCCAATCTATTTATTTTTTAACTAATAAAAATTATGAAAGTATAAAAAAGATTAAAAAAGAAATAGAAGCCTACAACCCAGATGTAGTCTATATTCACAACACATGGTTCAAAGTTTCACCTGGAATTTTTTCAGAAGTTTTTAAAACTGGAAAACCAATATTATTGAAAATCCATAATTTTAGATTTAATTGTACGAAACATATTTTTGCATACAAACATTTCAATAAAAAAGATTTTTGTAAAGGCTGTGGTCTTAAAAGAACAGATATGGGGATTTTTAATAAGTATTTTTCTAGCTCGTATATTCAATCTTTATTGGTTATTATTTATGGCATTAAATTTTTTAAAATTCTAAAAAATACAAAATTAAAAATTTTAACTCTTACAAATTTCCAAAAAAACTACTTAATAAATAGCGGAATATCAAAAGAAAAAGTATTTGTACATACAAACATTCTTGATAATGAAAATCAAGATATTCAATCTACTATTTCAAATCACAACTATATAGTTTATGCAGGAAGAATATCCAAAGAAAAGGGAGTAGAACAATTAATAAATGCATTTCAAAAGTCTGATTTAAACAAAAATTTTGAATTTAAGATTATTGGAGATGGTCCAGAATTAAAAAATTTAAAAGAAAGTTTCTCTTCTTCCAATATAAAATTTCTTGGGCAGCTGAGCAATGAAAAAACATTACAAACAATAAGCAATGCAAAAGCTGTCGTCACTGCTACAAATCTTTATGAAGGACAACCTACACTATTGTGTGAAGCATCTGTTATGGGAATACCTTCTGTCTTTCCAATTAATGAAGGAATAAGCGAGTTCTTTCCAAAAGACTATGAATTAACTTTTGATTTACAGAATGAAATAAGTGCTGTAACAATTCTTAATAAATTAATACAAGTTAACTTAATTGAAGTTGGTAAAAGAAATCAAAACTTTATAAACAAAGTTATCAATGAAGATGTTTATATCAAAAATTTTAAAAACATCATTGAATCAAATTAATTTTATTTTTTTATATCTCTAATTTTTTATTAAAAAATTTATTATCAAGTATTAAACCAAAAGGAATTATTAAATAAATATAAAAACTGAATGAGTCAAGAATATATGATGAAACGATTGCCAAAGTTAAAAGATACGTAATTGAAAAATCTTTAAAATTAGGTATTAATCTATTTTGTTGGTTGCTTAGATAGTTTATATACAAGAAAAACAATAGCTCATACAATATAAATATATAAATAAAATTGATTAAGTAGAAATATTCATAAATTATATAAAAAATTAAAATACAAAAAACATAGTTAAAGCAATTAAATTTTAAAATATTATATTCTTTCTTGCTGAAAAGTTGTTCTAAATATTTAGTGAAATATATTGAATTTAAAGTTGAAGCAAATACGGATAAAAAAATTAACTTATAAATTCCATCAAAGTATTCCGAGAAAAAAATCGAAAATAGGTCATTAAACTGAACGACTGTAAGTACTACAAGTAAAAATATTGAAATTAGGATTTGGTTAATAATTTCAATATTTTTCATTTTAAATTTGAAATCTATATTGTTTTCAATTGAGCTTGAAATTATTGGAGGTAACAAGCTAGGTATAGTACTCATTATTGGTCTTAGATTGTTCAGAATAATTACCATAAGAGAGTAGTGAGCAATATCAATATTGAGTAACAAGTTACTAGTTATTAAAAAAAGAATATTTATAAAAGAAAGGTATAAAGAGCTATTACCAAAAGCAACAGAGTTGTAACTAATATTTATAAAATTTTCCTTAAAAATTGAATTGTTTAGAAAGGCATTTAAAAATCTACTTATTTTTATAAACTTATTTTTAAAAATGAGTATTAAAAATAAAGAACGTAAAACAATAGTAAAAAATAATAAATAGAAAACACTATATCCATAACTCAATAAAAAGTAAAAAACAAATAATCTAGGTATTTTGTAGAAATATAATTCATAGGTATCAAATATTTTACTTTTTTGAGTTGCTACAAAGTAACCATCTGAAATTACTAAACAGCTTTCAATTGAAGATAGCAATGCAAGCATAATTAATAGGTAGTTAATATTATCTATATTAAATTTTTCAAAATACCCTAAATATTTAATGATGAATAAAAATAATAATATTATTGGATTACTTACAAAAATAGTTTTTACATATTTAACAAAAAAGTACTGTCTTTTTTCTTCTGTATAATTTGGAAAATATTTTTCAATATTTTGAAAATATGACATTTGGGAGAGTGTTGAAAAAATAAAGACAAAAGACATTGAAATACCCCATAAGCCAAATTGATAAATTTCTAACTTAGTTGTTAATAAAAAAATAATTGATATTTGAATTAAAAGTCCAATCGAGTAACTAAAAAATCTTGCCGAAGCTGCATTATTTATTTTCACAGCTCTATTTTAATTATTTATTGATAAGTAGCCTTATAACTTTTTTTATTTAAAAAATATATAAACCTTTTTAAATTTAGGGACATATAATTACAGTCATGTTTAAGTTAAGTTCAAAACATTATTATCTAAGACATGAAAACGAAATACAAAGATTTTTATCAAGTAATTCAAATTGGATTCATATTATTAATAGAGACAATTCTTTTAAAAATTTTACCAATACTTCTGAAAATTTATTTTTGATTGATCTTGATTCTAATTTAAGCAAACAAATTTATAAGATTGAAGACCAAAAATTTGATCTGATTGTCATAACTGATATTTTTGAAGTTACTGATGATATTTATGAATTATTGAATTCGTTAAACAAATTACTAACAAATAACGGAAAAATATTAATTAATTCAATAAATACAAAATGGAATTTTTTTCTTTTGTTTTTTGAATTTTTTAAAATTAAAAAAATTTCAAGACCCAGATCCTATATACATTTAAAAAAAATATACTCTGTTTCTGAGTCGTCTGGGTTTGAAATTATCAGAAGCTATACTCGTCAAATATTCCCATTTAGATTATTAGGAATCGGAAATTTATTAAACAATGTATTAGAGATTATATTTTTTAAATTTAATTTAGGTGTAAATAATTATTTGTTGTTATCAAAAACAAATAAAGCGCCAAAGGAATACAGTAAAACAATCATAGTACCTGCAAAAAATGAAGAATTAAATTTAGAACCAATCATTAATAGAATTCCAATATTTGACTCTGATTATGAAATTTTACTTGTTTGTGCGATGTCATCAGACGGCACTATTGAAACGGCTTATCAAATGCAGCAAAAATATAAAAATTTACCAATAAAAATAATTGAACAAGAGTCAAAGGGTAAAGGCCCTGGCGTTCTTGAAGCTATAAAAGTTTCTAATTTTGAAATAATTACAATACTTGATTCAGATTTAAGTGTTGATCCAGAGAGGCTCCAAGAGTTCTTTGAAATAGTTGAACAGGGCAGAGCAGATTTTGTAAATGGAACTAGGTTTGTTTATAAAATGGAAGAAGGAGCCATGAGAAAATTAAACAGTCTAGGCAATCTATTTTTCCAGTACATAATATCTATAGTTATATCGACTAAACTAACAGATTCTCTTTGTGGTACAAAAGTTTTTAAGAAAGATTTGATTAACCAAATGTATGATTGGAACAACAATCTTTTAATCAAGGATCCATTTGGTGATTTTGATTTTATTTTTAGCGCTGCATACAGTGGTCATAAAATTTTGGAATATCCAGTTCATTACAGAGCAAGAGTTTATGGAACTACACAAATATCAAGATTTTCAGATGGTGTAAAGCTATTGTTTTATTTTTTAAATTCGTTAATTATATTTAATAGTTCAAAAAATGTTAAAAATTAAAAATAAGATTTTATTATTTATACTTATCTTCATCATTTATACCACGCACAATTGGATAAATTTTTTTTACAACTCGACTAATAATGTAGATTTTTCAAAATATTATGACTTTGTTAATTATTTTTTGGGATTAGATGTTATTTTAGATTACGGTCAAGGTTCACTATATTATTTTCTTCTTTCACTATTTCTTCGAAGACATTTAGATTTAATTAACTTAGAAAATATAGATATATTGATTACTGCTTCAATTCAAGAACTAAATTTACTACTTTTTTTAATCGGACTATGGGGTCTTTATAAACTTCTTGAAACGAATGGCTATGACAAAAAAATTATTTTGTTGTGTTTAATTTTATTAAATTTTTTCCCGCAAAGCCTCTACATGAGAGCTGTAATGAAGCCAGAGGTTTTAGCTTTTGCCTTTTTTCCTTGGTGTCTATTTTTTATTGAATTATTTTTAAAAAATAAGAATTTAAAATATATTTATTTTTCTTTACCTGCACTTATAATAATTTTAAATAGCAAAGCTTCTCTTGCAGCAATGGCAGCTCTTTATTTGCTAATTTTTTATAGTAAGATTCTTAGATCAATAAATATCAAACAGATCTTTTTACTTACTCTAATATTTTTATTTTTAGTATTTTTAGTACAGATAGAAAATTATAGAATTACACAACTTTTACCATTTGAGAGAGTTTATGAAGAAGAATATGATTTTAAAGCCGAGCCAAGCATTCTATTTAGAGTTAATTTAGTAGAAGTTTTCAAAAATCCTTTTTTTAAATATGATTATCAAGATAACTTTTACAGTATTCATGCAAAATCTGTAATTAACTTAACAATTTTAGACACATTTGGTGATCACTTTAATCAACTTTTTGACAGTTCAATAAATTATTTTTCAAAAAACAGAAAAGATATATTCGTTAATGAATCTAATTCATTTATTAATATGGATAAGCAAATTAAATATAATGGTCCTTTTTCATATTTTTTAGTTAATAATTTAGATCACTTGAGGAAAATTGCCTCTTCGTTGATAGGTATTATTTTTTATATCCTCATAATTTATTTTTCCGCTATTGATAAGAAAAAAAGAAAATATTTACTTGCTCCTTTTGTTGGAATATTTGTTCTTTACATAAATTCATTAGGGATTCCTTCAAATAACTTCAATCCATTCAAAGGAGACACCTTTAAGTCTTTTTATTATTCTTTTTTACTAATGATTGCAGTGAGTATTTTAGTTTGTGAGATATTCAAAAAAAATAAATATAAAGTCAGTGTTTTAATAACTTTATTTTTTTGTATTTCTATTATATTTATCTCCGGCCATCCAAAAGCAAATGATCAACTGACATCTGAGAGAATCATTGTCACTAATGAGTACAGTATTTTTTGTGAAATTAATAATTTATTATTTTTGGAAAATAATCTTTTACAAAAGATTCATCCATCAGGTAATGTAGAAAATTATAAATCAGATTGTGAGAATCAATCAATATCTAAGTCTTTATATAAAATTAATTTTCAAGATTTCAAAAATGCAAAAAGTGAAATTTGTTTTAATAACGAGGGAAATTTAATCAAAAGTACATCAACTTCTAAAGAATGTAGAATTTTTTGGATGAAAAAAGCTCAAAATTTAGACACAAACGATAATCAGACACCTTTATTTGCAATGTTATATTTTATATCTATGATTACAATCTTGTTTCTAAATATTGAAATAGTAAAAAATTACTTTATTAACAGAAAGGCAGAAAGTAATGTTAATAAAAACAAATTTTAGAACCTTTACTTTTTACAGCCTAATTTGCAATATATTGATATATTTTTTGCAATTCTTTATTTATAAAGAAAATATTAATTATTATGAATGTACTGAAATAAAATTTTATAATATATTTCTATTTTCACGAGAGTTTGAGTTTATATATCCTGAAAGTTGTGATTTAAATGCATATTTGCAGGGCGTACTGAATATACAAAATTTTTATAATCAAACAGATTATGTATATTTTGACCGACCGTTATTTATTTTTTATATATCTATCTTTTATTTGGTTCTAAAAGTTGTTTTAAGCCCTTTTTCGTTATCCTCAGTAGTACTAATTAAAGCAAGTTTTTTTCTCGCACAATTATTCCTTACCTCAATAATTTGTGTCTATATTTGTAAGATTTTTGAATTATTTAAAATTGATTTTAACAAAATGTATTTTTCACTACCTTGGATAGTTTCTATTTCACCAATGTTTAAATGGCATATTTATGAATCTACGTCGATGACATTTACTTTTTTAATATTCTTGTTTGGTATATATTTTGTAATTAATTTAGATAAATTAAATCAAAAATCTTACTTTTTTTTAGCAGGATTGTTGTTCTTATTTCATAGATCAGCAGCGCTGATTATAGTTTTCACTTTAATTTCTGTATTGTTCACAAAGAAGATAAATTTGAGATTTATGAGTAACGGATTATTTTTTATTATCCCAATATTTATACACTACAGTATTTTATTTTTATACACTGGATTTGTTGATCATCAAGCTCAAGGATATAGACAATTTATATGGTTAATCGATTTTATTCAAGGTAAAGATACAATAATTGGTGGGTATTTTTGTCAATCTCCAAGATTAGCTTTAGCGTGTTATAAAAATGATTTAATTAATCTCGGTAGATATTTATTTATACCTATAGTATTTTTAATAGTAAATTTTTTGACTAGTTTTAAAGTAATTTTTTTACCATACAAAAAATTGATTATATATTCTTTATCTTTCGCAATACTAATAAATTCATTTTGGCTATTTATTGGTTGGTATCCACCAATCAGATTTTCGTATTATGGACTGGGTAACTTGATTATCTTCTTTCTTATTATTAGTTACGCATTAATCGAAAACCAAAATTCAAAAAATCTATTTTTAGCAGCATATTCATCATATTTTTTATTTTTAAATCATTGGAATTATCCAGAAGTGTTAAAAAATAGTAATTTTTTATTAGTATCTTTTTTCCTATTTCTATCAGCACTAATATTAAATTACCAAAAAATTGAAAGTAAAAAGTTTTTAAAAGATGGTTAATTTAAAATTATATGATAAAAAAAATCTGTTTGCTTAATAAAGAATAAATTTAAGTAAGTTCCTTATAATTAGAAAATAATTAAAAATATGACTAAAAAAAATACATATCTACTTTTTTTTTCAGCCCTAATATTAATATTGTTTTTTTTGAAAATAGATTATAGATACAAAACAGACTGGACATGCTGCTCGGATGAGTTTGATTATTATGCACATATAAAAACAATTATTGAAGATAAAGACTTCGATTATTCAAATCAGTTCGGTGATTACAAAGAAGCTAGAAATATAATTAATGATAAGCCAACACCGATAGGGTTTATTGGAACCAGTTTTCTTTCTTTGCCTTTTTATATTTCTGGAAAATTTTTAAGCAATTTCGAAAATACAAACAATAATTCTTTTAATAATTTTGAATTAGCTATGACATCCTTATCGTCTACTTTTTACCTTTTTCTTACATTTATTTTTTTTATTAAAATTTCAAACTTATTGAATATTAGAAAAAGTCATTTAGAAATTTTGTTTCTGTTACTAGGTTCAGGACTTACTTACTTTGCTTTTGAAAGATATTTAATGCCACATGTATTTGAAGTATTTACTATCACATTAGTTTTCTATTTAGCAATTAAATTTTTCAATACAGAAAGCAAGATTTACATTATGGTTTTGCCTTATGCTGTTTTGTTAGCACTTCTGGTTAGGTGGACAAATTACCATGTTTTACTAGCTCCAATAATTGTAAAATATTTATTTTTTGGCAATAAAAAAATTAGAAATTTTAAAGGAGCACTTTTTGTAAATTCTACAATTGCGTCTTTAATGTTTTTACAAATTAATAAATTAATCTATGGCATTTATACAGTGAATCCTTTAAAGATATATTCAAGTGATTCTTCACGTGTTGATACATTTTTAACTAATTTATTTTCTGAGCCAATAGTTGTGATTGTTAACTCATTTAAGGCATCTTTATTAATTTTATTTGGTCCAGAATTTGGCATACTCTGGTTCTCTCCAGTAATATTTCTTGGAATAGTAAAATTATTTTTAAATAGAAAAAATATATCTACTTTAATTATTTTTTTATGTTTTGCCTATCAATTCTCAATAGTAATATTATGGGGCACAACAGCTTCTTCTTACGGCTTCAGGTATCTATTATGCTTAATACCATTAAGTTATATTGTATTATTATCTTCAAAGAAGATTCCTTTTGAAAATTATTACATTTATGGTTTTTCATTATTTGCATTTATTTCAACTTTACTATTTGAAACTACTACTAAAACTCAATTAAGTATTGAAGAGGTTTCAAATAGTTTTGGAACAATTACAAAATATGCTCAACCAGATTATTTGTATGGTGTAATTGAAGCTACTACAAAATTAGATTCATGGATCATAGTATTTGCTACCTCTTTACTTTTTAGTCTATTTTTAAAATTAATATTTTTATTTATAGGTGAAGGTTTGCTAATTTCTCAATTAGCAAGCTTTGGTTTACCCGTCGAAAATAACGATTTTCAAACTTTATTATCTAATGTGCAAAGTACACCCCATTTGATATACCTTGCTTACGTTATATTTTCATCAGCTATAGTTTTGTATTACATATCATATAGGAATAAAACATTAGAGAATAAATTATGAAAATTTTAGATTTTAATAATTCAGTTAAAATATCCACTGTTACTTATTTTGCAACCTCCTTAATAGGACTAATTTTATATTTACAAATATTTTCTCTATTCGATTTAAATACTCTTGGCAAGTTTTCTGTTTATCAAACAATTTGTTTTTTTGGATCTAAATTTATAAGCCTTAGCACTCCCTATTCACTGATGAAACATGTTTCTCAAGACAATAAAGAAAGAGTTAATTTAAACTATCTAACTTCAGCCCTTTTTATTGTTTTATTTTTTTTTACGAGTGTTTATGTGTTATTTAGTATCGACAATATATTTATATTCTTCCAAAAAATTCCATACATTGAAGTAGTATTGCTTTTATCAGCAACAATATTTTTGCAAGCTGCAAATTTTTTAATAAAAACGTTTTTTAACTCATGTAAAGACTTTATACATTACAACATAAGTTTTGTGCTGAGGCCATCAATTTTCGTCGTTACTATTTACTTATTTTATAAAGAAATAATTTCCGATTTTTATTTAGCTTTTTTCTTTACCGAGCTACTTTTGATTATTTTTAACGTTTTTCTGTTACTTAGTAGATTAAAGTATTACTATTTATCTTCTTTGGTTGAAGCTTTTTTCAATCATCTTAAATATATGAGGACTTCATTTATTACTTCCATTTTTACAGAAATTTATTTTAAGATTGATATTTACTGCATAGCAGTCATATTAGGAGAATATTACTCGGGCATTTATGCACTGATTGCGGTTATAGGTGAAGGGTTAACTGGTTTAATCTATGTTATAAGAAATAACTTAACTCCCTATATAACTAATAAAAATATAAATGAGAAAAGTTTAGAGATAAGAAATCACTTACGTTCATCTTTTAAAGTATCCAACATAATTGCATTTGTTACAAGTTTTTCAACATTAATTGTAGTTATATTCGGATCCAGAAAAATTGATATATTAACTCCTCTTTATGAGGACGGATTTGAACCACTAGTTATTGTATTACTAGGGTTTTCGATAATGTCTTTTTTCTTAACTTTAGAAAACGTTTTACTACAACTCGGAAGCCATGGATATCATGCGGTCGGATTAATTATCTTAACCTCTCTGAATATTTTTTTAAACTTTGCTTTAATAGAATATAAATTAGTTGGTATTGTAATTGGAACGGTTTTTAGTTATTTAATTTTTATTATTTATATTTTGATAATTTTTAAGTATAAATTTAAATATTCTTTCTTATCCCTTATCACAAGCACTTCAACAAACTCCTAAATTAAATCAGATAACAATTTATTTATCTTTGAAAAATGTATCTAAAATTTTATTGGAAAATGAGACAAGTACGCTGAAAAATTATGAAAATAGCAAGAAGTTAATAAAAATATTACAATTGAATACGTTTTTAAGTTGGTTTTTTGTAAATCTTCTAAATAGCTAGCCGAGATGATCGCTATTAAGTGAAATAGCTGAATTATGTATGATGATTTTATAGTGTCACCTGTTGGGAGTTCAGGATACGTTATAAGAAACCATAAGTATCCAAAAAATGAAACCAAAACACTAATTATGATATATCCGTGAAAAGCCTTTGATCCATTAAGTCTTTTAAAATTATATAATCCAACCAACATGATGAATGTGGGAATTAAAGACACAATATTAACCCTTGCTAGATAATCACCAATTATCATCTGGCCTCTTCCTGATGCCAAATCTCTGCTAACAAACACAAAATAACCCCAATAATCACCCCAAAGGTCCGAATATAAAACAGGGATTAATTGATTTGAAAAATTTGGTCTTATTGGTTTAGAGAAGACCTGAGAAGCTTCATCATTAAAAAGATTATAAAAACTTAAAGGTTGGTTTTGTAAACTAAATTTTATGGGATCCATATTAAATGCAGTAAATGATCCGTATTCAAAAAATAAAGTGAAATAAAACCATGAAGAAACTAGAAATCCAAAAACAAATGCCAAAGATATAAATTTAAAGTATCTTTTAGCAGATTTGTTTTTAAGGTATTTAATCATAAGAAAATAACCGGGCATTAATAAAAAAGCCCACTGCCTACTTAGTGCCATGAGCCCGATTAATAAACCAAATAAATAGATATCACTTCTCTTATAATTAAAATCTTTTTTAATAAGCAAAATAAGTAAATATATCAAGACACTATTAAAAAAAAGTATATACGGCTCACCCCTAATCATTGAAATTGTTCTGTAATTTACAGACATTAAAGAAATCATTAAAATTAAATTAATATTTAACAAAAAATTATTGCTTTTTAATAACTTAAATGATTTTAAATAAAATAACAAAGTTAACAGATAGAGTATTGTCTGAAAAATTTGCGATGCTGTACCAACAAACAATTTACAGTCACTTATATAATCTGCAGATGAAATTACATTTCTACAAACTACCTGTGCCATTGCAGGAAATATATATGGCAGAGGTGGATTGAAAAATTCTCTTGTATTTTCAATTGACGGTAAAACAAAATTTTGTGGAAGGTACATAGAGACAAAATAAATATAGTTGTAATGTGCTTCTGCATCGTATCCTTGAATAGGATCGTAATAAATTACATTATAAATTAAAGCAAATAAAGAGAAAGATATGATTATATAAACTAAATAACTTTTGATAAAAATATAAAGTCGGCTAATCATAAATTCATTATGGCAAAATGTATTTCATTTGCTAGTTTTTAACAGAGTAATTTCTCAAAACCACTGTGGGCGCTACAGGATTTGAACCTGTGACTTCTTCCTTGTAAGGGAAGCGCTCTGCCGGACTGAGCTAAGCGCCCTTTAATATAAGCTAGGATAATAATTATTTAAAAATATCTTCAAACATATTTTGGTATTTTTTCATACCGTCTTCCAAAGAATATTTAATTGAGTTATCATAAGCAACTTGTATATTAGGTTTTGCTTGTTCAAAATTATCCATATTAAATATTGATTCACTTGAAAGTATTTCAGTCGCAATACCAACATCTGTGGAAATTAGGGGTGTTTTTGTAATTCCACATTCCAAAATTGCTTGAGGCCCACCCTCAACTCTTGATGAAACTATATATAAATCTAAGCAGTTATATAATTCATTTAATATTTCAAAATCTACTAATTCTATATATTTATAATCTATATTTTCCTCTTCCAATTTTTTGATTAAATATTGTCTTCTATATCCGGCTAAAAGCACAAGTAAATTTTTATTTCTTTTAGAAAAAGACTTAACAATTTCAACAAACTGGTCAGGCCCCTTAATTAGTTTTGGACTTTTAAGATCTTTACCCTCAGTATCACGCTGAAATGATCCAATAATTAATGATTCTTTAGGTAAGTTATATTTTGATCTTAAGTTAGATTTATCTTCAAGTGAAAAAAAAATATTTTCATTTATCCAAAATGGTATAGATACAATTTTTTTGGGAGTTAATTTTCGAATCTCTTCTTTAGATTTATTAGAAATTGTATGATAGTAATTTACATATTTATCTCTACTATAGAAATCTTTCAATGCACTTCCTTTAAAATCTTTTTCTTCAAGATGGTGAATGGAACAAACAACAGTTTTTGCTTTAAGGTATTTTTTAGGAATTTTTTTCCACATCCATGGAGCAATAATCCAAATAATGTCACTATTTTTAATATTATCAGTTACAATTTTGGGATTAAAATTTGAAAATTCTTCTTTCATTCTGTCTATTATCCAGGACTCGTTTAAATTTGATATAAAAATTTTCATGACTATTAATATGATTTTAGACTTATGAAAAATTCATTATCAGTAATTGTTCCTTTTTTTAATGAAGAAAAAACTATAGAAGATTCACTAAGACGGTTATTAAAGGTCGACGTAATTGAACAGATTATATGTGTTAATGATTGTTCAAAAGACAAATCTCTTGCAATAGTAAACCAATTAAAAAAAGAAGATTCAAGAATTAAAATAATTTCAAATAAAGTTAATAATGGTAAAGGTTTTTCCATAACTTCTGCTAAAAAATATATAAATACTTCGCATGTAGCTATACATGATGCAGATTTAGAATATTTTCCTGAAGATTTAGTTTTAATGTGGGAAAAAGTAGAAAACTTCGAAGAATCTCTTATTTTAGGGTCCAGATTTATTGGCTCTAGGACTAGAAAAAATATATATAAAAGAACACATTTTGCTAATAAATTAATGTCATTATTTTTTTCATTGGTTAATTTTTATAAAGTTTCTGATGTTGCAACATGTTATAAACTTTTCCCTAATAGATTTTTTCAGTCAATTGATTTATTTGAAAAAGGATTTTCAATAGAAATTGAACTTTTAAGTAAATTTCTTAAATTTAACAAGAGTATTTTTGAAGTGCCTATCAGGTATGAAGGTAGAAGCTACGCTGAAGGTAAGAAAATAAAATCTAAAGATGGT
>MDTB01136327.1_pt1 | contig 20226 bp, 20 predicted proteins | sample 811161 | NCBI WGS metagenome assembly MDTB01 (sample SAMN05326650, study PRJNA326480) | marine metagenome | isolation source: seawater | place: Mediterranean Sea | collected 2009 | reverse complement strand
CGCGCCCTGGAGGATTCGAACCTCCGACCCTCGGTTTAGAAAACCGATGCTCTATCCAGCTGAGCTAAGGGCGCATTTAGAAACCTTATAATACAAATTAATTTTTAAAAAAGATTTTTTTTAAGACTATCAGCAATGTTAATAATTCAATACGACCTAAAATCATGAAAATTATAAGAAAATACTTTGTTATCAATGTTAAATCAAAAAAAGTAAAATCACTCATCCCATAGATATTAGAGGTTGTGGTATTCATAAGTGTAAGAATTGATAATTTAAATGAATATATAAAATTAATTCCAGTTAATGTTAATATAGACCCAAGAAACAACATGGAGATGATGAAGAGTATCAAGGTTATGAATATTTTATTTATTTCTGCATTTTCATAAAAATAATTAGAAAATTTTAATTTAATTATATTAATTTCTTTTGGTTTTACGTGTGACGCAAGTTCATTTATAGAAAATTTAAGTAATGTGTAAATTTTTAAAAACCTTAATCCTGAACTAGATGAAAATAAAGAGCCACCAATTATAACTAGCAATAGAAATAAAAAATTATTCTCGACATTAAATGAATTTTTTCCAAAGCCAATATTTGAAATACTACTGGCTATAGACAAAAATAATTCACTAAAATTCTTATCAAAATCAGTAAACAAAGTAAAAAATATTATTACAATAATTAAATATATTAATAAGTAAATATCTTCTTGATAAAAGTTTATTTTTTTATTTTTTAAAAAAATACAATTGTAAATCAAAAAAAGACTAAAAAAAGATAAAAGCATTGTAAAAGATAAAACAACTTCTTTTAATTCTGAATTTAATATGCTTTCTAAGTTATTTGAAGGAAGAAAACCACCAGAAGAAATTATTGTAAATGATAAATTTAATGAATCTAAATATCTAAATCCGGCAAATTTTAATAGTAAAAATATTAATAATGTTAATGAAAAGTATAAAATCAAAATTTTTAACAATTGTTTTATTAACTCAGAATTATTGAAAAGAAAAAAATCTGTAAAAGTTTTTTTAAAATTTAAATCAAAAATTTCTATTAATATTATAATGCTAAATAAAAAATAAAGACCACCAATCCATTGAGATGATGATCTCCACAATATTAGACTTTGATCAATTTGCTTAATGTTTTCAAATATTGAAAATCCTGTTGAAGTAAAACCCGATATTGCTTCAAAATAAGCGTCAATAAAACTAATATTATATATGCTAAAATAATATGGAGCTGAAATTAAAAGTGGAAGTAATAAATATCCAAATATTATTACAATAATTTTTTCATATATTGAAACTTTACTATTTTCTATTTTTCTCGTTAAAAAAAACAAAGCTATTAATAATGATGGAAGCAATGAATATAAATAACTTTGCTGGTTTAATAAATGATTAAAATAATTTGAATATAATATATTAATAAAGCTAAAAATGGCAATTATAGATGAAAAAATTCCAATAAAAGTAAAGCTAAATTTACTCATTAAAAATTAGAAAGAGCTAATTCTAAAAATATTTTCTACTAAGGGTAACTGATCCCTTTTTGCTAGAAAAACTACAATATCTTTTTCTTTGAATATAAGATCTGAGGTTGGAATAATTACATTATCTTTTCTTAGTATTGCACCTATTCTGATTTCGTCAGGTAAATTAGAATTTTTTAGATCTTTATTAATGAGTTGTGATGTTTCAATTATTTCAGCCTCAATAATTTCATACTCACCATTTAATAATGAATATGCTGTTTCAATTGTGCCTTTGTGAACATGTTTTAATATACTTGAAACAGTATTCATTCTTGGGTCAATCAAATCATCAATTTTTAATGAAGATTGAAGTAAAGAATAGTTTGGCTTATTTATTAAAGCCATTGTTCTTTTATCTTTCGAGAATTTTTCTACTAGAACACTTACCATCAAATTATCTTCATCATCATTTGTTAAAGCTAGCACTGTTTCAATTTCCTCAAGATTTGCCTCTTCTAGGACATCCTCATCCAGTCCATTTCCATTGATAATAATTGAATTATTTAATTCATTTGCGATTAATTCGGCTCTTTCCTTATCTTTTTCAATTATCTTAATTCTTGCTGAATCAAATGATTGCTCAATATTTTTAGCTAAATTAAAACCTATATTTCCACCACCAATTATCAAAATTTTCGATGATATTTTTTCTGTGTGACCAAATGCTAATAAAGTTTTTTGCATGTGTGCAGAGTTTATTATTACGTATGCTTTATCGTTTTTTAACAAAATATCATTTTTTTTTAATATTAAAAATTTCTCATCTCTAATTACACCAAGAATATTTGCTTCTAAATCAGGAAAATTTGTAGTTAATTTTTCAAGGGGTGTATTTATTATTTTGCAATTATCATCAACAAAAATTTCAAGAAGACGAATTTTATTCTCAGCAAAGTTTACGTTATCAAGAGCACCTGGCGCTTCAAGTTTTCTTTGAATAGATTTAGCTATTTCTATTTCTGGTGAAATAATTACATCAATTGGCAAATTTTCTTTATTATAAATTTGAGAAAATTTTGGATCTAAATAATCCTTTGATCTAATTCTGGCAATTTTTTTTTGAATATTAAATACAGAGAAGGCTATTTGGCATATCATCATATTAATCTCATCGTTTTTAGTAACAGCTATAATCATATCAGCTTCAGATGCATTAGCTTTTTCCAAAATTGATGGATAAGTTGCTTTACCAACTATTGCCTTAACATCTAATGACTCGTTTATCTTTTGTATATCTTCTGAAGATTGATCTATAACAGTTATAGAATGATTCTGGTCTGTTAAAAGTTTAGCAATAGTTCCGCCTACCCTTCCAGCGCCACAAATAATTATATTCATTTAATTTAAACCTTTCACACCAAGCATTTTTAATTTTCTGTATAACGCAGATCTCTCCATTCCAACAAATTTTGCAGTTTTAGAGATATTTCCACCAAATTTATTTAATTGTGAGGTCAAATATTCTTTCTCAAAATTTATTCTAGCTTCTTTTAATGGAATGGATAATGAATCATTTACATCAAATAATTCCTCCTTACTTGGTTTTATAGATTCTTTGATTATATTTAATATCTTTTCACTGCTATTTCCGGGTGACAATATTGCAATTCTCTCAATTAAGTTTCTTAATTCTCTTACGTTACCTGGCCAGATATAATTAATAAGATAATTGTTATACACATTTAATTCTAGTTTTTTAATATTATAAGCATCAGATATGATTTTTGAATAATATTGAATTAATAATGGGATATCTTCCAGTTTTTTATGTAAAGGATCTATTTTAATTTGAATCACATTTAATCTATGAAACAAATCTTCTCTAAAATTTCCATGATGAATTTCATCTCTTATATCTTTTATAGTTGAACAAATTATCCTTACATTAACATTTACATCATGACTTCCGTTAACACGTCTAAATTTTTGATCTGTTAATACTCTCAATATTTTTGATTGTGTCTCTAAAGGAATTTCAACCACTTCATCAATTAACAAAGTTCCACCAGAAGCTTTCTCCAAAGCGCCATACGATATGGTACCATCATTTCTTTCCTCACCAAATAATTCTTGCTCATATTTTTGAACATCTAATAATGCTGCGTTAATAACTACAAAAGGGTTCTTTGATCTATTTGATTGATTGTGAATTTTTCTTGCAATTAATTCTTTACCACTACCAGTTGGTCCATATATTAATACTCTACTTTCTGTAGTAGATAATTTGTTTATTTGATCTTTAATTATTTCTATATTCTGGCTTTTGCCAATAAGTTCAAATGACTGAAAAAGTCTCGATTGAAGGGTCTTGTTTTCTTTTCTTAATTTAAAATTTTCTACAGCTCTATTAACAAAATTAATTAATCTATCTTTATCAAATGGTTTTTCAATAAATTCAAATGCGCCTGATTGAAGAGATTTGACTGCCATTTCGATATTAGCATGACCAGAAATTATTATGACTGGTACATCAGAATTTTTATTTTTTATATGTGATAATAATTCAATACCATCATTGTCTCCTTTGTCTAATTTAACATCAATAATTGCTACATCGGGTAACTTTTTATCAATTTCTGTTAGTGCTTGATTATAATTCGCTGCTATTCTTGTTTCAAAACCAGCATCCTCAATAATATCTTTTAGGATTAATCTTATATCTGAATTATCATCAATAATTAATATTTCTGCTTTCATTTTTTAAAAGGTAAATTAATCTCTACAGAGGCACCATTTTTTTGATTCTTAAAATAAATTGTTCCACTATGATCATTAATAATTTTACTTACAATCGACAAACCTAGACCAGAACCATTTATCTTTGTGGTATAATAAGGTTTTGCAACATTGTTTATTGTTTTATCTGTAAAACCAATTCCATTATCATTAATTGTAAGGGTTATATAGTCACTATTTGATTTAATTTCTATGTTTATAAATTTGTTAAAATTCCCATTTTTAATAGCTTTTTCTTGAATACTTTCAATTGAATTTTTAATTATGTTTAAAAATACACGATTTAATTGCTCACCATCGCAATTGAATTCAAGAGTGCCTTCTTTTTTAGAAAAATTAATTTGAATATTGTGATCTAATGTTTGCAATAAAGTGATATTGTTCTCTAAAATTTTAATTAAATCATTCTTTTGAAAAATTGGTTTTGGCATTCTTGCAAAATCAGAAAACTCATTCACCAGACTCTCAATTTGTTTAATTTGTTTAATAATAGTTTTTAAATAATTTTCAAAATCTGTTTTTTGTTTAACGTCATCAAAATTATGATATTTACTTTTTATTCTATCGATTGTTAATTGAATAGGTGTTAAAGGATTTTTAATTTCATGGGCTAATTTACGTGCAACATTTTCCCAAGCTTCATATCTTTCTGATAGTAAAAGTTTATCTTGTTGTGTTTTTAATCTATCAATCATTTGATTGAAATTTTTATTTAAAATTTCAAGCTCCTTATCAGTTTTAATCTCTGGGACCTTTGTATCTAAATTGCCTTGTCCAATACTTGTTGATGCTAAAATTAAATTATTTATCGATCTAAAAAATCTTGATGAAAATCTTATTGCAATAGTAATTGAAAGGAAAAGTAATAAAGTAACGATAAGTATGTAAATTAATATAAATGATATTTGTATTCCTGTTCTTTTATCTTCTACAGTATAATAAAAGTTAATTGCTTCTTCGGACTCTGTAAGAAAATTTGATATTTCTACATCAAGAAATTTGACAATATATAAATAAGTGTTCTTATATTCTGATAGTTTTAATATTGCTGAGGATTTGTTTTCAAAAGCATTAATTATCTTTAGAGGTCTTGTTTCATTCATTACCAATGATAATGCTTTATTCTCTGGAGGAACAAAATTTTTAATCTCTGGTGATGATATCATTTGTTTACCGCTTGAATCAATTAAATGAATTTCATCTATATTCCGAACAATCCTTTGTGTTTGGAGTATTTCCTTAAATTTTTCAGGGTTATCATAATAAAAATTAATATACCGATTAAGATCAAAAGCAATCAATACGATGTCTGAATCAATTTTATTTCTAACCTCTGATACATATTTTTTTGCTAATTCATAAGAATTATTAACAGCTGTAGTAATTTTTGTATCAAAATATCTTTCTAAAGCAAACGAAAATAGAAATAATGAAAAAATCGCAATAAGCACTGATGGAATTAATGTAAATAATGAAAAGAATGTAATATATTTTTTATTAGATACAGAGCCTTTGACGTCCATATCATTTTTAATGGTATTTTTAATTTCAATAAAAATTAAAAAAAAGAAAATAAACAGGAGTAAAATATTGCAAATCAGTAATATTTGCAAAGTAGTCTCATTTAATTTTATAAAACTTTTATCAATAAATGTTAAAAAAGTAATGAAACCTATTGATAAGGTAAATAAAAAAATTAATGTTATAATTATATTTTTTTTAATAAAATTAAGCATTACAATTAAATAAAATGAAAAATTGTTTTATAATACTGGCTGCGGGTAAAAGTGAAAGGTTTAAATCATCCATTCCTAAGCCATACTATATTTATAAAGGAAAACCCATGTTTTTGCACTCTGTTGAAAAGGCAGCTAAATCTAAGTTATTTAATAAAATAATTCTTGTAATAAATAAAAAACATAAAAAATATATAAATTCATTACATTTACGTAAAATTGATATAATAAATGGTGGCATAAATAGATCTGAGTCATCAAAAATTGCTGTAAAATATATTCAGAATAAAAATTTTTCATATGTATTCATCCATGACTCAGCTAGACCAAATTTTTCAATTAAATTAATAAAGGAAATATATTTAAAACTTAAAAAATTTGATTGTGTTGTTCCAGCAATAGGAACGGTGGACTCTGTAAAATATAAAATTAATAATAAATTAAATAATTTAAATAGAGAAAATATTTTTCTTACACAAACACCTCAAGGATATAAGACAAAATCCTTGATAAAACTTCAAAAAAAAGTTTCCAAGAAAATTACAGATGAAGCAAATTTATTTATATCTAACAATAAAAAGATAAAATTGATTAATGGTGAGGATGATAATTTTAAAATTACAAAAAAAAGTGATATATATAGGAAATTAAAAATAAATTATGGTATTGGATTTGATATTCATAGATTAAAAAAAGGTAAAGAACTTTACCTTGGAGGTGTTAAAATACCATTTCATTCAGGATTAGATGGTCACTCAGATGGTGATGTAATTATTCATTCTTTGATTGATGGAATTCTTGGTGCCTGCAAACTTAAGGATATAGGTTTTCATTTTTCAGATCGAGATAAAAAATACAAAAACATAAGTTCTAAATTAATGCTTGATCAAATCATAATTATTGTTGAGAAAAAAGGCTTTATCATCAATAACATAGACATAAATTTAATTACAGAAAATCCCAAAATTAAGAAAATTAGATCGAAAATAGAAAAAAATTTATCCAGAATATGCAAAATATCAGTCAACAAAATTAATATAAAAGGTAAAACTGTTGAGAAATTAGGTTTAATTGGAAAAGAAAAAGCTATGGCATGTGAGGTAATAGTTTCCGTTGCAAGTTATGTATAAAAAAATAAATTTTTTATTTGTTACAATGTTTGGTATAGGTAAGTTACCAAAGATCCCAGGTAGTTATGCATCCCTTGTTACAATAATTTTTTTATTTATATTATTCCATAATTTATCAGTATCAGTAAATATTTTTTTATTTATATTAATTTTTTTATTTATCTTATCTATTGTCAGTATTAATATTTTCATAAAAAATTCTGAAAATAAAGATCCTAAGGAAATTGTAATAGATGAATTTATAGGGCAATCAATTCCTATTTGTCTATATGAATTAGCTCACAAAGAAAATACTATTAATACTGAAGTACTTACTTTTTATTTCTTTATGTTTATTCTATTTAGAATATTTGATATTACAAAACCATATCCAATAAGCTATTACGATAAAAACTTTAAAAATGGATTTGGTGTGGTTATGGATGATGTTGCGGCAGGATTGTATGTTGTTGCTGTAATGGTATTATTTATGGTAACTAAATCGACTTTTTTTTAATGAAATTAGATGCACAAAACACATTAAGAAAATTACTAAAAAAACAATTAAAATTATCTTGCGCAGAATCTTGTACAGGAGGTCTTTTATCAAGTACAATAACATCTATTAGTGGTTCATCTCAAGTCTTTGATATGGGTTTAATTACTTATTCAAATAAAGCAAAAAATACAATTTTAAAAGTTCCTAAAAAAATAATTAATAAATATGGAGCTGTTAGTCATGAAACCTGTTTATCAATGGTTAAAAATTTAAGTAGAATTAGTAAATCAAATATATCTATATCTATAACAGGAATAGCTGGCCCTAAAGGTGGAACTAAAAAGAAGCCTGTTGGTTTAGTTTATATAGGGTTAAAAAAAGGTAATAAAATTATTATAAGTAAAAATCTATTTAAAAATTTTAACAGAAGATCTATTCAAAGAGCTACAGTAAAAAAATGTTTTAAAATGATATTGAATATTATTTAGTTTATTAAAAAAAATTATAGTTTTTCGGCTCTTTTTTGGAAAGCATCAGCAATTTTTTCTAAACCAAATTGAAAAGAACTTGTCATTAATATATTTAAAAATTTATTTTTAATTTCAAAATCTACATCAAACGAAACTTCAGTTAAACTTCCTTGTTCTATAAATTTCCAATTATTTTCTAAATACTTTAATGGTCCATCTATATTTGTAACATTTATAGTATCATTTTTTTTGTTGTATTTTACATTACTTTTATAAGTATCAACAAAGGGTCCTTTACCAATTGTTAAGTCAGCAATAATTAATATTAGCTCTCCTCTCTGATTCCTTTCATAAACCTTTGAGCCAAGACAGAAAGGTATGAATTCAGGATACTTATCTATATCTAAAACAAACTCTATTAATTTATCTTTTTTTTTATTTATTAATCTTTTAACAGATGCTTTTGGCATTAATGAATTTTACTTCTATTAAATTTAAGTTTAGCAAAATCATCATCAGCATGATAGGAGGATCTAGTTAAAGGAGATGAAGAAACTAATAAAAAACCTTTTTGTTTTGCAATATTTTCTAATTCTTTAAATTCATCTGGATCATAATATCTATTAAGTGGAAAATGTTTAACAGAAGGTTGTAAATATTGTCCTATTGTTAAAAAATCAACATTTGCAGATCTTAAGTCATCCATTACTTGAATTATTTCATATTTAGTTTCACCAAAACCAACCATAAGCCCTGATTTAGTAAAAATTTTCCTGTCAAATTCTTTAGCATTTCTTAACAACTTTAAGGAACTATCATATTTAGCTCCTGGTCTTATTTTCTTATACAGACTAGCGACAGTCTCTATATTATGATTAAAAACGTCTGGTTTAGCCTCTAAAACTTTTTTATAGGAGTTATTCTTTCTTAAAAAATCAGGAGTCAAAACTTCTATAGAAGTATTAATATTTTTTTTTTGTACGGCTATAATAACATCGTGAAAATGATTTGATCCACCATCTAATAAATCGTCTCTATTGACAGATGTTATAACAACATGTTTTAAATTTAGCTTTCTCACGGCATTAGATATTTTAATAGGTTCAAAAATATCTAATTTTTTCGGTTTACCAGTAATTACGTCACAGAAAGCACAAGCTCTTGTGCAAGTGTCCCCCATGATCATGAATGTAGCATGACGCTTGCTCCAGCATTCGGTAATATTTGGACAGTTAGCCTCCTGACATACGGTTACAAGATTATCTTCATGCACTATTTCCTTTGTGAGGAAGAACTCTTTACTATTTATAAATTTTGATTTTATCCATGAAGGTTTTTTTTTAATAGGATTGATTGGTTTATTAATTTTTTCTGGATGTCTAATTTTCATTATTTTTTATTATATAAATTTTTTCATTTTCTTTACCAAAAAAAAATTTTTCTCTAATTAATATATCTATAAAATCTTTGTCTAAATTTTCAGATAACAATAAATTTTTATTTTCATAATTACTTATTTTTTGATTATAATAAAATTCTTCATCTTTTAAAGATTTAAGCTTTTTATTCTTATCCAAATAAGAAAAGAGGCCTCTTTCACCATCTAATAAATTAAAAATAAAATATAATATTAAAAAAATAGAAACTAATAAAAAATAATTTTTTTTTATATTTATTAGCATTTTTATAAACTGGCCATATTATTTTTATTTTTGATCTTTTCTTCTATTCTTAATAATTGATTGTATTTAGAAACACGCTCTGATCTCGCTAATGAACCAGTTTTAATTTGATTTGAATTTGTACCTACAGCAAGATCTGCTATAAACGTATCCTCACTGTCACCAGATCTATGTGATATGATTGTACTGAATCCTATTTTTTGAGCAAACCTTATGACCTCTAATGTTTCTGATACAGTTCCGATTTGATTTAATTTAATTAATATAGAATTTGATGAATTATTCAAAAAACCTTTTTTTAATCTTGAGAGATTCGTGACATACAAATCATCTCCTACAATTTGAGTTTTGTTAAGAGATTTAGTTATATTAGTCCACGCCAACCAATCATTTTCCGCAAATGGATCCTCTATAGATTTAATCTGATATTTAGTTACTAATTTTTTGTATAATGTTATATTTTTGTCTACATTTTCATACTTTTTTGAATGAATTGAATATTTATTTTTTTTAAATAATTCGTTCGCAGCAACATCTAGACATATTGAAACATCTTTACCATTTTTAAAGCCTGATTTGGTTATTGCTTTAACGATAAGGTCTAAAGCTTTTTCATTGCTTTCAATCATTGGGGCAAAACCACCTTCGTCACCAACAGAGGTAGATAAGTTTGAAGCTTTAATTAAATTTCTTAATTTATTAATTACAATAAAACAAATTCGCATTGCTTCAGTAAAATTTTTAGCTTTATCAGGTCTGATCATAAATTCTTGAATTCTTAATCCATTATTTGCATGAGCTCCTCCATTAATAATATTCATCAGTGGATAAGGTAGTTTAAAATTCTTTTTTACAAAAAAGCTTTTATGTAAAGGTTTTTTTTTTAATTTTGCAGAAAGCTTTTTTACTGCAATTGAAACTGACAAAATAGTGTTAGCACCAAGTTTTGATTTTTGATTAGTACCATCAAGATTTATTAACAATTTATCTATTTTTTCCTGGTTATGAACATTTTCATTAATTAATAACTTTAATATTTTTGAATTTACAATTTTTACAGCATTTAATACGCTTTTGCCGAGGTATTTTTTATTTTTGCTGTCTCTTTTCTCGTATGCTTCATATGATCCTGTGGAAGCTCCAGAGGGACATATAGCAGAAGCACTTAAACTATTTATATACACTTCAGTTTCAATGGTTGGGTTCCCTCTACTATCAAAAACTTGCCTTGATTTAATATTCGTTATTTTACTCATTTATTTTTTATCAAATTATCAATCTTCACAATCTGACTTAATAGTTTTTCTAAATTTTTAAGTGGTACCATATTGGGTCCATCAGATGGTGCATTATCAGGATCTTGATGAGTTTCAATAAAAATTCCAGCCACGCCAACTGCTACAGCAGCTCTTGATAAATATTCTACAAACTCTCTTTGTCCACCACTCTTTTCTCCTAAGCCACCAGGCTGTTGAACGGAATGAGTTGCATCAAAAATTACTGGGTAACCATTTTTCGCCATTATTGGAAGAGCTCTCATATCTGATACTAAAGTATTATAACCAAAACTCGCTCCTCTTTCTGTAACTAAAATATTTTCATTTCCTGCATCTGATATTTTTTTTGTAACATTTATCATATCCCATGGTGCTAAAAATTGACCTTTTTTTACATTAATTATTTTTTCTGTTTTAGCAGCAGCAACTAATAAATCAGTTTGTCTACATAAAAAAGCTGGTATTTGTAGTATATCAATATGTTTAGAAACAATTGAGCATTGTTCAGCATTATGTATATCAGTTAATATCGGTAAATTGAGTTCCTTTCTAATTTTATCAAACACTGGCAAAGATTTTTCTAAACCAGCTCCTCTTTTGCTAGTTAGGCTAGTTCTATTCGCTTTATCAAAAGAGGTTTTATAAACAAAACCAATATTAAGTTTTTTAGCTATATCCTGAATTGAGCCAGCCATATCCATTGCGTGCTGTTCAGACTCAAGTTGGCAGGGACCAGCTATAAGAAATATTTCATTATCATTAGATATTTCTAAGCCATTGCAATTTACTACTTTGTTTTTCATTTATATGTTTTTGCTGCCTTAATAAATGATGAGAATAATGGATGAGGATTTAAAGGTCTAGATTTAAATTCTGGATGATATTGAACTCCAATAAACCATGGATGATTTTTTAATTCGACTATTTCAGGTAATTGATTATCTGGAGAAACCCCTGAAAATAACATGCCTTTTTTTTCAAACTTATCTTTTAACGCCATATTTACTTCGTACCTATGTCTATGTCTCTCAAAAATTTTTTTAGATTTATAAATTTTTTTTATCATTGAATTATGTCTTAAATTTGCTGGATATGATCCGAGGCGCATTGTTCCACCTAAGTCCTTGTTGCTACCACGTATTAACTGCCCATCTTTATCCCATTCATTTAACAATCCAACAACAGGGTATGATTTGTTATCTAATTCACTTGAGCCTGCATTTTTTATCTTTAGAACATTTCTTGCATACTCTATAACTGCCATTTGCATGCCAAAGCATATGCCTAAAAATGGTATTTTGTTAATTCTTGCATATTTGATAGCAGATATTTTGCCTTCTGTGCCCCTCTTACCAAAACCCCCTGGAATTAAAATACCTGAAACATTTTTTAACAGTTTTTTAATTTTATTTGATTTTAATTTATCAGACTCAATTCTTATTAACTTAACTTTAATATTATTATTTAAACCACCGTGAATTAATGCTTCATCTAATGATTTATAAGCATCTTTTAAATTTACATATTTACCAATTATTGCAATATTTACACTTTTTTTTGAATCTAAAACAACTTTTGTTATTTTTTTCCATGGGTTTAAATTAATTTTTTTCTTTGGTTTTTTTTTAAAATACTTCAAAACTTGCTTGTCTAATTTTTCATTAAAAAAGCTCATAGGAGCCTCATAAATTGTTCTTACATCGACAGTTTCAATTACATTTTTAATATCCACATTACAAAATAAAGATATTTTTTTTCTTTGATCGATTGGTATTGATTTTTGAGATCTGCAAATTACTATATCAGGTTGAATGCCAAGACTTCTTAATTCTTTTACAGAATGTTGGGTTGGTTTTGTTTTAATTTCATCTGATGATTTTAAATATGGAACTAATGTAAGGTGTATAAAAAGGCAATTTTTTTTGTCGTGTTGATTAGAAAATTGTCTAATGGCTTCTAAAAAAGGTAAACTTTCAATATCGCCAACAGTACCTCCAATTTCACAAATAACGAAGTCTTCATTTGAAATATCTCCACTAATAAATTCTTTAATTCTTTCTGTCACATGTGGAATTACTTGAACTGTTTTACCTAAATAAAGACCTTTACGTTCTTTTTTTAATATATCGCTATATATTTTGCCTGTAGTTATATTGTCAGATTTTTTTGAAGATATATTAGTAAATCTTTCGTAATGACCTAAATCTAAATCAGTTTCAGCGCCATCATCTGTAACAAAAACTTCACCATGTTGAAAGGGGCTCATTGTGCCTGGATCAATATTTAAATAAGGATCCATTTTTCTTAATCTAACTTTATAACCTTGAGATTTAAGCAAATAAGCTAGTGAAGCTGAGGATAAACCTTTACCTAATGATGATACCACGCCGCCAGTGACAAAAATATATCGCGCCATGGAATTATGTTATACTTAAAAATTAAAATAATTAAAAGGATTAATTATTATTTTCTGGAATTGTAGGAGTATCGCTCTCAGTTTCCTCAATTTTATCTATTATAGAGGTACTAGGCTTTAATTCACTTCTTGAAATTATAGTTAATGATAAACTGCATATAATGAATAATGTAGCTATGATTCCTGTTGATTTTGTTAAAAAGTTACCTGCAGATCTAGAAAACATAAAACTATCTTGAGATATTCCAATTCCTAAAGCACCACCTTCAGATTTCTGAATCAAAACTAGTGCAACAAGTATAACTGCTAATATAATATTTATTGTTAATAAAATATTTTCCATGAGGATTAATTATATGATTTTTTTATTATATCAATAAATTTATTTACGCTAAGGGAAGCAGAACCAATTAAAAAACCATTTATATCGTTAATATTTCTAAACATTTTAATATTTTTAGAGCTTACAGAACCTCCATAAAGTATAAGAGGTTTTTTTATTTTATGTTTAATGGTTAGTATTTTTTTAATAAATAAGATATTTTTTTTTAAACTATTTTCATTCAAGGTTTTTCCTGTTCCAATTGACCAAATGGGTTCATAGGCAAATAAAATATTATTTGTATTTTTAATATTTTTTAAAGCTAAGGAAATTTGTTTGCTAATAATTTTTCTAGTCATCATATTTTTTTTTTCCTTTAATGTTTCACCAAAACAAAATATTATTTTTAAATTATTGTTTAGGGAGTTTTTAATTTTTTTATTAATCAAAATATCGTCATCACCTTGATCTCTTGACTCAGAATGACCTAAGATTATGTAATTACATCCAGATGCTTTAATCATCTTTGAGCTCAATTGACCGGTATATGGACCATACTGATCTTTGTGAAAGCAATTTTGAGCCCCAAATTTAATTTTTGATTTCTTAAAAATCCTTACAAAAGATCCAATAAGTGTGTATGGAGGACAATATATTACATTTGATTTAAAACTTTTTCCTTTAGTAAATTTTATAATTTTTTTATGCAAATTTATTGACTTATTTGTTCCATTCATTTTCCAATTTGCAACAAAATACTTATTTTTATTTGTCATAAGATAGGATTTAATTTATAGGTTTATCTTTTATAATCAATAAATTAAAAAATGTATTTATGTTAGCTAATATTAGAAATTTTTCAAAAACCATATGGGCAAAAATTATAATGGGATTTATTATTATTGCTTTTGCAACTTGGGGCATGGGAGGTATGTTTAGTGGAGGAAATACAAATCAAATTGCAAAGGTGAATAAAACACAGATTTATGTTGATGATTTATTAAACTATTTAAGAGATATGAATATTAGTGAAGAGATAATTAAAAAAAATTTAGATAAAAATGTTTTAGAGCAAATACTTTCACAATTAATTTCTCAAAAGATATTAGAAGAGGAGATGCAAGATTATAATATATCATTAAGTGATAAAACGCTTTATGAAAAAATTAAAAAAGACGAAAGATTTTATGACTCCAATAATAATTTTTCTAGGACAGAGTATGAAAAATATATGCTCATAAACAATACGAGTGCCGTTGATTTTGAACAGGCGTTTAAGTCTAAAGAAAAAGTTACTACACTATTTGATTATATAAGTGGTGGAACAACATCACCATACTTTTTAACAAATAATGTATTTAAAAATCAAACAAAGGAAATAGACATAGAATATATTAATTTAGAAAATGTTTATGAGGATAATATGCAAATTACAGACGTAGATATAAAAAGTTATTTAAGTAAAAATAATGAATTACTTAAGAAAAAAGTGATTGATTTTAGGTATATTAAAATTGATCCATTAAATATAACTGGTGATGAAGAATATAGTCAAAAATTTTTTGATAAGATTGATGATATAGAAAATAAAATTTCTGATGGTTTTAGTTTTGACGATATATCAAAAGAATTAAATCTGAAAATAAATACTAAATCTAATTTTAATATACAGGATGATGAAAATAAAAATTCAAATTTCGATTATGAAATCTATAATGACGAAGAAATCAATAGGCCAAAGCTTATAGAAAAAAATGAGTTATTTGTACTATACGTAATTGAAAATATTAAAAAAAAAGATCCAGATTTAAAATCAAACAAAGTGAAAAAATCAATTGAGTTTTTAATTAAACAAGAATTTAGAGTAGATTATAATAGGAATTTAATTGATAAAATATCAAATAATAATTTTGGTGAGAGTGATTTTTATAAAATTGTAAATAATGACAAATCAATAATATCAATTAAAAAAATTAATTCAAAAAATAATAATTCTATTTTCGATAAAAATAGTTTAGATATATTATTCTCATTAAAGAAAAATAAATTTGCTATTCTAACTAGCAAAGATGGAAATATTTATTTGACTTACATAAGAAATATTAAAAAAAAAGATTTAAATAAAAATTCAAATACTTATGATAAATTTGACAAAACTTCTATTTTAGAACTTCAGAGCTCATTTTATGACACATATGACACCTTCTTGAGTAAAAAATACAAAATTAAAATTAATCAACAATCTTTAGATAAGGTTAAGAATCTTTTTGAATGAAAATAAGTAAAAGTTTAAAAGATTTTAAAAATACCCACAAGAAAGGACTAAACCAAGTCATTTATAAAAGTTTTAATTCAAATTCCAAAAATGAAATAACAAACCTTATTAATAATTTTTTGTCTGAAAAAAATAGTTTTATATTTGAGTCAGTAGAAAAAGGTAAAATAAAAGGGAGATATACAATTTTTGGAAAAGATCCAGATAAAATGTGGGAGTTTAATAATAATAAATCATATTTAATAAAAAATAGTATTAAAAAGAGAATAAGTGGTGACCCAAAAAGCAATATTGAGAAAATTATAAATAATTTCAAGTTTAAAATTCCTTCAAATCTACCACCTATTTGCTCGCTAATTTCTGGCTATTTTTCTTATGACACTATTAGATATGTTGAAAAAATACCCAGTAATTGTAAAGATGATTTAAAAATTCCTGATGTGAGACTTCTAAGACCAAGGATATTAATAGTTCATGATAATCTTAAAAAGAAAATTTTTTATATAATTAATATATTTCATGATGAAAAAATTAATAACTATAAAAAGAAATATGAGGAAATAAGTAATAGTATTGATAAATTAGTTTTTATGTCAAATTTACAAACTCATGAAAATATTAATAGAAAAATTAACATAAAAGTAAAATCTAATACTGCAAAAAAAAGATTTTTAAACATTGTCAAAAAAGCTAAGGAATACATTAAAATTGGTGATGTATTTCAAGTAGTGCTTAGCCAAAGATTTGAGGCACAACTCACAAAAAAACCTCTAGAAATTTACAAAAAATTGAGGATTACAAATCCATCACCTTTTATGTATTTTTTTAATTTTAAAGACTTCCAAATAATTGGAGCAAGCCCTGAAATTTTAGTAAGATTGAGAGATAATAAAATTACTGTTAGACCAATAGCTGGTACAAGACCTAGGGGTAAAAACCGTAGAGAGGATAATTTTTATAAAAGAGATTTATTAAAAGATAAAAAAGAACTTTCAGAACATTTAATGTTACTTGATTTAGGAAGAAATGATGCTGGAAAAGTATCAAAAGTAAATACTGTTAAAGTAACTGAAAGCTTTATAATAGAAAAATATTCTCATGTAATGCATATAGTTTCAAATGTAGTGGGTATTTATAATAAAAAATATTCTAAGTTTAAAGCGTTACTAGCCGGCTTTCCAGCCGGAACTGTATCAGGGGCACCAAAAATAAGAGCCATGGAAATCATTGATGAGTTAGAAAAAACTAAAAGAAAGGTTTACGCAGGTGGAATAGGATATTTTTCAGCTAATGGAGAATTTGATACGTGTATAGCGCTAAGAACAGCTGTTGCCAAAAATAATAAATTTTATGTTCAAGCTGGCGCAGGAATTGTTGCTGATAGTAAGCCGATAAATGAATATAATGAAACTGTTAACAAAGCTAAAGCTTTGTTGAATGCTCTTAAATGAAAAAAATTATATTAATTGATAATTACGATAGTTTTACATTTAATCTTTATCATTATATTTCCTCATTAAATATAAATGTTGATGTTATAAGAAACGACAAAATAACCTCTAAAAAAATATTAAAAAATAAATATAATGCTATTGTAATATCACCAGGCCCAGGAAATCCTGATCAATCAGGAAATTGCATTAATATAGTAAATAAATTATATAAAAAAATTCCAATATTAGGTGTTTGCTTAGGCCACCAAATTATAGGACAGGTATTTGGATCAAAAATAGTTCAAGCAAAAATATTAATGCATGGAAAAGTAAGTCAAATAAAATCAAAAAAAAAAGGAATACTAAAGGGATTGCCTAATATTTTTGAAGCAACAAGATATCATAGCTTAGTTATTGATAAAAAAACTTTATCAAAAGATTTGGAAATTACTGCTGAGACCAATGATGGATTAATAATGGGTGTTAAACATAAAAAATTTAATGTTCATGGAGTGCAATTTCACCCTGAAAGTATTAAAACCAAGCTAGGTATCAAAATTTTAAAAAACTTTATAAAATTTTAACATTTATGAAAAAATATATAAATAAGATTAAAAATAATAAAAACTTGTCTTTTAACGAAAGCAAGCAAGCATTTGAAATATTAATGGATGGTAAAGCTAACGATCAAGAAATTTTTGATTTTTTAACTTTGTTGTCTAACAAAGGTGAATCTTCAGATGAAATAGCTGGTGGTGTTTACGTTCTGAGAGATAAATCTAAAAGAGTTAATGTAGATGGTTGTATTGACACATGTGGAACTGGAGGTGATGGCATGAATACACTTAATATATCAACTGCCTCGGCTTTATTACTATCTAGCATGAATATAAAAGTAGCCAAACACGGAAATAAGGCTGTTTCTTCAAAATGTGGATCTGGTGATGTTTTAGAGGCATTAAATGTTAAAATTGATCTTGAGCCAAATGATATTGAAAAACAAATTTCTGAAACTAATTTTGGTTTTATGTTTGCACCCAATTATCATAGCGCAATGAAATTTGTAGGTCCTACTAGAAAAAAAATTGGGAAAAGAACTATTTTTAACATGATTGGACCTTTAAGCAGCCCTGCTCTAGTTAAAAGACAAGTCATAGGTGTCTATGATAAAAAATTATTGAAAGTATTTGCAAATGCTTTAAATAATTTAGATATTAAATTTGCATGGATCTTAAATAGTGTGGATGGACTAGACGAAATATCTCCATATAAAGAAACTAATATAATTCAATTAAAAAATGGTAAAATTTCTGAAATCACAATAGATCCTAAAAAATTAAAGATAGGTGCAGAAAAATTTGAAAACCTTATTGGTAATGATTCAAAATTTAATGCTGAAAAAATGATTAATATATTTAAAGGTGAAGATAATGATTTCTCAAAAGCTGTTTGTTTAAATGCAGCAGCTGGATTAATTGTATCAGAAAAATATGATAACTTTGAATTAGCTTATAATTATGCACGAGATTTTATTAAATCAGGAAATGCATATAAACATTTAATAAAAATCCAAAATGTCAGAGAATATTCTTAATAAAATAATTAAAAAAAAAACTGGTAAAATAAATAGTTTAAAGAAAACTGTTACATTAAGTTCTTTATTAGAAAAAATTAATGATAATAAGTTATATATTAATTTTAAAAAAAAAATTGAAGATAATTTAAGCCAAAATAAATTTTCAATTATTGCTGAAATTAAAAAAGCAAGCCCTTCTGCTGGTGTTATTGTTGAAAATTATAATCCATTAGAAATTGCTAGTATATATGAACAAAACAATGCTACCTGTTTGTCAGTTTTAACTGAAGAAGATTTTTTCTTAGGAAATTTATTGCATATAAGTAAAATCAAACAAAAAATAGCATTACCCATTCTTTGTAAGGATTTTTTTATTGACAAATTCCAAATCCCTCTTGCAAAAAGTTATGGGGCCGATGCTATACTAATTATATTAGCTGGTGTATCAGATAACTTGGCATCAGAGTTATATGAAGAAGCTTTAAAATATAACATGTCTGTAATAGTTGAAGTGCATACTGTTAAAGAAGCAAAAAATTCGTTAAAATTTAATGAAGCTTTAATTGGAATTAACAACAGAAACCTTAAAACACTTGAAACAAATATTAATACAACTTATGATATTTATAATGTTTTAATAAATCACAAAGGCCCTTTAATTTCTGAGAGTGGAATTAAAACAAAAGATGAACTTTTGACTTTATCTAACAATACATTAATTAAAACTTTTTTAATTGGTGAATCACTTTTAAAAAATTCAACAAATAATTCTATATTTTCAGTATTATAGTTAAAAAATACCATATTTTGTTGGCTTTTTAGCTATTGTTAAAATATAAGAACTTTTATAGAACATATTTTGTACGATATTTGTTCTTATGTTAACTAAAAAACAAAAAAACCTGTTATTATTTATCAACAAGAAGTTGAGAAGTTCTGGTGTTTCCCCATCCTACGAAGAAATGAAGGATTCACTAAATTTAAAATCAAAATCGGGTATCCATCGTTTAATTAGTGCATTAGAGGAAAGAGGATTTATTAAAAGACTTGCTCATAAAGCAAGAGCTCTAGAGGTAATCAAATTACCTGAGACTGCTTCTGCTAACGATATTTATAATAGTTTTTCGCCAAGTGTAATTAAAGGTGGTT
>MDTB01116627.1_pt1 | contig 20232 bp, 17 predicted proteins | sample 811161 | NCBI WGS metagenome assembly MDTB01 (sample SAMN05326650, study PRJNA326480) | marine metagenome | isolation source: seawater | place: Mediterranean Sea | collected 2009 | reverse complement strand
TTTTTTTTGAGCTCCTGTTTTAGAGGGTGCAAGAGTATTTTCGAATAAACTATGTGTGTCTTTGTCTGGTCTCAAAAAAAATTCAGCTGAATCGGACTTGTCACTTATAGCGCAGTCAAATAGTTTTACGTTTTGAATATTATTCAAATTTAAATTTACTTTAATCGCATCGTATCCATTTTTATCAGGTTCAAATACAAATACTTCTCCAGTTTTTCCAACTGTTTTGGCAAATGGAAGAGTATACATTCCAACGTGCCCCCCGATATCATATACTACCATTCCATCAGAAATTTTATTAAAAAGTTTTTTAAAAAATAAATGTTCATTTTGAGATCCTGTGATTAAATGGTAATAATTTTTTGGAGAAATTGCTTTAAATTTTAAATCATATCCAGCGTAATTTATTTTTAAAATTCCTGAATTTTTTTCATATTCCTGAAATGCTTTTTTTTTGATAGATGAACTTTTAAATCTATTAAGTAGATTTTTAGGAAAATTAATTAATTTATATAAAAATAAAATAATATTGAAAAAAAATAAATTTTTTCTAAGTTTTTTTTTAATTTGTACCTTAAAACTCATTGTTTTCGAATAGTATATTGCATAAAATCAAATTTAAATATATTTTTATTAGTGATGAAAATTTTAAAAAATTTAACCCTATTTGCTTTACTCTTTTTTGCAATCATTTCTTTAGGTGTGTATGCGTCTAAACTAGATCGTGTTCCACAAATTGATACTAGTATACAAGGATTTTTAACTCAGAAGAATTGTAAAAATTTAAGCTATTCTGATTCGTTGTATTTACACCCTAAAAATTTTAAAAAATTTAATTTAGGTATAGAGTTTGAGTCAACTAGAGCTTGGAGAAAATCTTTGCTTAATAGTCTTGTTAAAAGTGAGGAAAGTAAAAAAAAATATAATTATTGGAGAAAATTCTCAGACCCAGACTCAAGACCAAGATCAAAAGCAAAAATTATTATGTTTAAAGATGGTAAGCAATTTTGCTTTTTAGACGCGAGGGTAAGAGTTCATGGAGATTTAATTCATGATCAGAGAGATGCTTCAATATTGCCTAGTCTCAATATTAATTTAAATAATGGACATATTTTTGGAATAACAAAATTTATTCTTTTTTTGCCTCAGGCAAGACAATACGACAATGAAATTTTTTCTAGTACATTATATTCTGAACTAGGTTTCTTGTCTCCTAAAACAACATACGTAAATGTGATACATGGCAAAAATTCAAAAAAATTTATTTTTCAAGAAAAAATTGTTAAAGAGTTTTTGGAATCAAAATTAAGGAGGGAGTCTCCAATAATTGAGGGAGATGAAAGATTTGCGTTCTTAGATAATAGACATAAACAAAATTTATCAAAAGCAAGAATAGTAAATTCTAATTGGTCAAAAAAAAATGATTCTGCGTTTAAGATATCTAGTCAAAGTATTTCTTTGCTCAATCACTTAGACCAAATACATTACACTGAAAAGTTACCTAACGATAATACTGATTATTATTTTATTGAAAAAGTTTTTTTAAATAAAGATTTATTTGAAAAATTACATATTTTTGACGCATTAGCTATTTCAATGAACAATGATCATATGATGCCTAAAAATGAAAGAAGATTTTATTTCGATGCTCTAAGTCAAAAATATCATCCTATTTATTATGATGGACATTTTTCTTTTTTAGATAAAAATCTTAATGAGTGGACTGATGGAGACCAAGAAAATATAATTCCCTCAGTAAGATACGGCGCAAAAGATGCAGAAAAATTACTTAATAAAATAGATCTAATCAAATTTAATCAAAAATTAAATAAGTATGGACATCAAATAAGTCAAGATGAAACTCAAAAAGCTTTTGCTAAAATAAAAAAAAGCTTAAATATTTTAAGTAAATTTAATGACAATTTAATTTATCAAATTAAAGCTGACTTAGAAAATAAAGCTTTTGTAAAACCAAATGATACTTATGATATTAAAAAAAATAGGAGAATTGTGTATAATACAAATTCTGATATAGAATTTATTTCCTGCAATATTTATAATGAAGAATGTGAAAATATTCAATTAAATGAAAATGAAAAACTCCAACTTATATCTCAAAAACTCAAAGACAAAAATCAGAATGATCTTATTTATTTGGGTAAATTAAAAACAGATGACCCATTAAATGGTTGGGTCTATCAAAAAAATATTAATGAAAAAATAGAAATTAACAGAATAGATAATACTGATATGTTGATAATAGGAAAACCATCTTTAGATATAGACAGAGAAAATAGAGTAATAAACATCAAAAGAAATTCAAACAAAGACCGCATTGTTTTCAAAAATGGTTTGCTCAGTGAATGGAAAGTTTACTTAAATGATAGCTCTAAATTAATTTCAAATATCTACTCATTTGATGAAAGAAATTTAACAGGATGTGTGAATTTTTATGATGTTGAATTAGACAAAATTGAATTTTCCTCTAATGGATCTAAATGCGAAGATGCTGTTAACTTTGTACGTTCTTCTGGCTTGGTTAAAAAACTCTCAATCTTAAACTCGGCTTTTGATGCAATGGATAGTGATTTTTCAAAGTTAACTTTTGAAAATATTGAAGTAAATAATAGCAAAAATGACTGTATGGACTTTTCTTATGGCACCTATAGAGTTAATAGATCATTTTTAGAAAATTGTGGTGATAAAGCCATTTCAGTAGGAGAGAAGAGCAATATTTCAATAGAAAATACGATAATTAAAAATTCAAATTATGCAATTGTTTCGAAAGATTATTCTACAGCTAAAATAGCTGATAGTGTGATTAGTAATACAAAGGTCTGCTTTCAAGCTTTTAACAAAAAACAAGAGTTTTCAGGTGGTTTATTAAAAATAAAAAATGTAACTTGTGATGAAAGTAACTATAAGAAAACTGAGTTTGATAATAAATCTGAAATTAAATTTGTAGAATGAGCTTTAGATTAGAAGAAAAAATAAAATTACACATTAGTGATCTTAATAAAGTAAGAAGTCATTTACAATTTATTAACGCAAAAGAACTTTACCCCAAAAGAAAAATTAGCAGTATCTACTTTGATAATAAATTTTTTGAAATGTATAGAGACTCAGAAGAAGGTTGTGTGCCAAGAAAGAAAGTGAGAATAAGACATTATCCTGAAGAAAAAAATCCATCAAAAAATTTAGAAACAAAAATAACTAGTGTTGAAGGAAAGTTTAAAGTTAATAAAAAAATATCCAGTGATCTAAATAATTACTATTTTAAAAATGGTATTTTTGTTCAACAATATGGAAATTGTGATCCAGTTATTAAAGTATCTTACACTAGAGAGTATTTAATTTTAAAAAACTGCAGATTTACAATAGATTACGATATCAAATATGAAGGTATTACTTTTAATAAAATTTTTAATGATAATGAAACACTAGTTTTAGAACTAAAATCGTCAAATGATATAATTTCAAATTTAAATTTATTTTCTGATTTCATTCCAATGCAAAGAGTAAGATACACAAAATATTGTGAAGGAATAAATTTGCTTTATAATAAACCTCATCAGCAAAGAATTTATATATAATTGATCTAAGAATTATTTGATCTACACTGTAAGAAGTAATTACAAGTATCTAAATGATTTAGATCTTTTTTACTAAAAGGAAATGTAATTTTCTTTTTGACAATTATTAACTCATTTTTTTCTGCATACTCATCATATTTATGATTGTAACTTATGTTATGCCTATGGGATGAATGTTTATTTTGATTGAGGAAATCAATACTAATCGGCTCATCTAAAAAAAACTCAACATCATTTAGTTTTGAAATTGCATTAAAAAAAATATCTAACTCTACAGGTGAAAAGTATTGAGCTGAGCCAATAGAAAAGATAATTTTTTTTTTTTCATATATATCAAAGTGTTTGATGCATTCTTTAATATTTTTTGCGTACAATTTAAAAAATTTAAAATTTGGATAATTATAGTTTTTTTTTTGAAAATTTAAAATTTCGTCGTTAATATCAGTAGATATGAAATTTATTTTTGGAAAGTAGTTTCTAAAGAAGTTCAAATCTCTACCAGATGAAGATCCAATTTGAAGAAGATAAATATTCTTATGGTCAAATGTTTTTGATAAATCTTCTACATAATTAAAAATTTTAGTGTAGATTATGTTGCAATCGAATTTAGTCATACTTCCTATTTTTATTTTTTTTAAATCATCAAAAGTTTGAAGTTTCTCTTTATAATATTGACTAGCCCATAATTTTCCTTCGCCAAATGAAAGAGTCAGATCTCTGATCCTGTCTTTCTCTTTAAGATCTAGTTTGTTATAATATTCTTCCCAAAATAACGTACTTATAAATTTGAATAGCAAACCACGATTTTTTATAGATCGATAATTTTTCATATAAGAAATAAGTATTTTCTTTAAAGGAGTTTTGAAGAAAATTAAACTGGCTGGATATTTAATTAAGTTATAAAAAAGTTTTAAGAATTTTTTCATTAGTAAATAAGTTTTGCTCTAAACTTTGAAAATTATGAATAGTTTTATTATAAAAAATTCAAATAAAGATTTAAAAAATCTCAAATTCCAAAGCATTCCAGAATATAAATTAAATTTAAAATTTTTAAATATATAAATTAAAACTATAATCTTATCTAAATTTATATATTTTTTTAATTTATTATTATAAGTCATGGACTCATCGTGTCTTCTACTAATAGTTAATAATTTGGGAATTATTTTTGGAACTCTAATTTTCATACTTTTTAAAATAAAACCATAGTCCTGACTGTAGGTTAATTTCTTTGGATACCCACCTATTTTCAATAATAGTTTCTTTCTGAACATTATTGAACTATGACAAAAAATATTATTTACCGTCATTTTTTCATATATTTTATTTATGTCAGTATTTGTTTTAACTAATTTAACAAATTGACCATGTTTATCGATTATTTTGTACCAAGACCCTACTAAAAAATCTTTATTATTTTTTTTAAAAAAGTTTATTTGAGTTTCAATTCTTTTTTTATCTGATATGTCATCTGCATCTAATATTGCAACATAATTACCTTTAATTTTTTTTAAACCAAAATTCAAAGCCTTTGTTCTGCCTATTTTTTTTTTAAGAGGAAATATTCTAAATTTTTTATTTTTGAGTCTTTGTATAATTGAAAGTGATTTATCTGTAGAACAATCATCCACAATAATAAGTTCCCAATTTTTATAAGTTTGATTAATTACGCTATAGATAGACTGCTTCAAATATTTTTCAGCATTGTAAACTGTCATTAAGATTGAAACTTTATTTTTCATACTTATTTATAGATTTTATAATTTCTAAAATTTTTTTTTTGTGATGCCTGCTTGTCAAAAAAGGAAAAAACTTTGATTTCGATATTTTCATAGCTTTGTTTAACACTAAGTCAGATTTAATATTTTTTTCAAAATAATTAAATGGATTTTGCAAAATTTTTTTGCTGTATTTATTTTTAATTAAAATTTTCCATAAATTTATAAATAATTTTTCATCTTTTAAAGAAAATTTCTTTTTGAAATAAGGAATACATGCAGCAGATAAAAATAAATAAGCTAGATCATAACCTTTTAATTTTTCTTTAGCGCCAAAAAACTCCCAATCAATTATGTTAACCTCATTTTTGTAAAAAATAACATTATCGAGTGTTAGATCACCATGTATTTTATTCCTGTAAGATCTAGGGTAAAATTTTTTGTAATGATTAAAAACTTTTATTAAATAAGAAAAATTATGCTCAAGTGATTTCCATGATTTTACTTGAAAACCATTAACCTCTTTTAAATCGATAAATGACGATTTTTTACTGAGATGAAAGTAAGAAATTCTTGTTTTTGAATTTTTTTTTAATCTTTTACAATACCATTCTATACCTTTTTTTTCTGAAATAATTTTTTTAATTCCCTCGTTATTATCACTAATTTTTCTAAATATTTTTTTTTGAGGAAAATGAAATAATGTAATATTGTTTCTATGTGTTTTAATACGGTATTTTTTAAAGAATTTAAAAAAATATTTTTGTAATATTTTTTTTTTAACTGTTGTATTCATTTTTAATAATTTTTATAGGGTTAATAACATTTTTGTTTTGTTTGAAATACTTTGTGTTGATAGCTTTAATAGATCTTTTGTAAGATGTGCTTCTTATAATTCTATCAATTAAATTTTTGTTAAATTTCTGACTATTTTTCTCTTTAAATAAATCAATTTTTTTCAATTTTTTTTGTACCATAAAATCTAGGCAATTCTTTTTCTCAAACATGATTTGAAAATTGTGATCATTTGGCCATTTAAATATAATAGTTTTCTTGTTCAAATAGATGGCTTCTAAAACTGAATTTCCATAGTCTGTTATAATAAGGTCAGATATTGAGAATAAATTTTTAATATTTCTGTCAGGTTCTAAATCTATTATTAAATTTGAATTAGTAATCATCTTAAATAATTTCAAATTAGTAAATTTTAATTTTGGATGAGGTCTTAAAATTACATTATAATTATCATTGAGTTTTTCAAAAAAAAGTAAATATCTTTTAAAACTTTTTTCATTTTGCAAATTTAAGATTCTTTCATTTGGACAGCATAAGATAGTTTTTTTATTTTTATTAATTCTAAAATATCTTAACAACTCGGTTTTACTATTTTTTTCTTTATCAAATCTCGTATAACCAATAAAAAACACCTTTTTTTTGGTAAATTTATCCAATATTAAATTCTTTTCTATTTTGGATGCCGCAAAATAAAAATCAAAAATATTTATCCACCTTTTGTCTGGAAAATTTTTTAAATTTCTATCTAATCCATTTGGGAATTTAAATGATTTGTGTGAAATTTTTTTTTCTATAAATTTGTTATCATAAATTGAAGAGCTTAATCCGCCAGCCGTGAATTCTCTACCGAACATTTCTTTCAAAAAAATATTTAATTTAAGAATTTCTATCACTGCTCCAAAAGTCTTAGAATAAAGAAACTTAAGTATGCTTTTTAAATTAACTGATGAGACCGGTAGATCTCCTGTACTAATAAGAATTTTGTATTTATTTTTGTTTAAAACTCGAGATAAAAATTTTGTTTTATAATTTTTCTTATTAAGAATTCTGCGAATATTTAACTGTTCTAGTTTATGGTTTTTTTTTACTTTATTTAAATCGTTGATTATAAAAATAATTTCTTTTTTTTTTAATTTTTGTATTAAATATTTAAACATATCTAGCTCTCTAGACCAACCTATTAAAAAGCAAATTTTATTTTCAAATTTCATTTTGTAATATAAAAGTAGGATAAATTTCTAAAAATTTTTAGAATTAAAAAAGTAAATATTAATAATTGTGATAAATAAAATACTTGATAATATTTTTCTAATAAAATTATTAAAATTATAAAGTCTGTTATGCTTGTTCTAGCATCGTAATTCATTATCTTAGATATGGTAAAAATATTTTTAAATATTGTTTTTGATTTTTTAATTGTATTTAATTTTGACTTTATTTGTCTTTTTTTTGGTATCATATAATCTAATACGAAAATTATTAAAACTATAAATACTGAATATGGATTTTTAGATAAATAAAAATTATTTAATCCAAAACAAAAAAGTATTGTGTGATAGTAAAATTTTCCACACCAAAGATCTAATTTTTCTCCAAACAAAGATTTTTTATTTTTATATCTGGCTATAAAACCATCCACATTATCTAATATATTTTTAGAAAAAAAAATTAATAATGCTGTATAAACTAAAATTTCTTTATTAATTAAAAAAAATATTAGAGATAATAAGCAAAAAAATATATTTAAAAAAGTAACTTGGTTAGCACTTAAATTGATTTTTACAAAAAAAAATGAAAATATAGAACCAAGCTCCAAAATATATTTATATTTAATACTTACATAAGGATTATTATACCTATTGTCTAAATTAATTTTATAGAGTTTTAAAAATTTATCTTTTGTTTCCTTAATAAATTTTTGTCTTATAATTGAGAAATTCATAACTTTTTATGATCATCTATATTTATAATTTCATCACAAATTTTAAGGCTATTTTCATTATGTGAAATAATAACAATCGTGGTTTCCTCTTTAAGCTTTTTAATTTCCTGTAAAATCTGATCCTCTGTTTCTATGTCTAAAGAGTTAGTTGCCTCATCTAAAATTAAAATAGAGGGTTGTTTGATTAATGCTCTAGCTATACCTATTCTCTGTGCTTGCCCCCCAGAAATTTTACTATTTTTTTCTCCAATTAATGCTTCTATTTTTAAAGGTAAACTGTTTATAAATTCTTCAAGATTTGTTTTTCTTAAAACATTTTTTATTTCATCATCTGAAATATTTTCGGCACCAAAAGTAATATTATCTTTAATTGAGGTATCCATTAAATAAATATTTTGAGGAACATATCCTATGATCCCGTGCAAAGAATTAATGTCTATCTTATTATAATTTATTTGATCAATACTTAATGAGCCACTCGTTGGAAAAATTAACCCAGACATTAAGTCTACTATTGTAGATTTGCCTGAGCCTGTAGAGCCTTTAATTCCCGTAATTTTTCCTGCGGATATTTTTAAATTAAAATTTTTTAAAATAGATTTGTCTGAATTCTCATACTTAAATTCTAAGTTAGAAAAAACAATATCTTTTTTTAAACTTTTAATCTTAATTTTATCTAAATCTATTAACTTGTCTTTTTCAGATAATTCATTTGAAATATTATTTGTTGCTGGAGAAGAAAATCCAAAATATTGAACTGATGAAATTATTTTTCTAATCGAAGGAAGAAGCCGAAGTGCTGAGGCTAGAAATACCCCAAGCAAGGTTAAAGTTTCTTGTATAGTATACTCTCCTCTTATTAAAAAAAAGATTGAAGAGATCAAAATAACTAATATTAACTCCAAAGATATTGATGGTATAACTCTTAAAAATTTCCAAACTGCATTATTATCATTTAAAAATAAATTAAAATTTTTATTTCTAGTTTCAAAAAAACTTTGTTTATTGAATATTTTTATTTCTTTTATTAAATTAAAACTTTCTATGAAATTTTTTAATCTAAATTGTTCAAAATTTCTAACATTATCACCCAAGGTCTTCAGTTTTTTTCTTGTTATTAAATTTGCTATAACAAAAAAAGTTGCAACCATTAAAAAAGAAATTATAGAAAATTTTAAATTAAAAAATAGAAGAAAAATAAATATTCCAGTTATTATAATAATTTCAGAAATAAATTCTAAAAAATGAAATACTCCCTCGGCTACTAAATCGTTTTCGTAATTCATATTCTTTATATAGTGGGAAGAGTTTTTTGATATAAATTTTTGATAAGGAAGGGATAAATACTTTTTGTATAATTTTTTTATTAAAAAAATTCTTATATCTAAAGCAAATTTAATCTTTATCCAATTACAAAATAATATTATTAATGATCTTATTAAAAAGATTGATATAAAAAAAATTATAAATATTTTAAAATTTTTTAATAAATAAGACAAATTAACATTGAAGTTATCTTTAAAAAAAAGGTAAAAAGTATTTTTACTTAAGTCAGATTCAGTCAAAAATGATATTAAAGGTATAAATAAAGTTACTGAAAAAAGCTCTAGAAACATTTGTATTAAAAAAACAAATAAGACAAAAAGTGCATAAAATTTTTGTTTTTTTTCTAATAGTGAGAATGTTTTTTTAAAATAACTTAATAACATTTAAGATAATATGTTCATTTATTGAACAATAGTTATATTTTAATATATTATAATTGTCAAAGATATTGTAATAATAATCTAGTTTAGATAGCTAAAAATTATGAAATACTTAATAAATAAAAAAAGATTTAAAAAAAAATACACTCAAACAGACTATTTGAAAATCAATAAAACAATTTCAAAAATATTTAAAACTCCTAGTCAGGATAAAAATTATTTTGATTTTTTTAATAATTTTGCAAAAAAAAACTACAAAAAAATTGAAAATAAATGTGTTTGTAAATTTGAAAACGATATTATTTTAGCGGAAAGTGATAGACACATGATAGAGTTTCAAACTGTCATATGTGGTAGTTGTGGTTTAATAAGAGCCAAAAAATACTTTACTCAAGAAAATATTTCAGATTTTTATACAAATCATTATAGAAAAATGTACCCCGAAGACGCAGAAAATTTACTTATTAAGCAATTCAATAATAGAAAAGATAGATATGATTTGATTGTAAAATATTTCAATAAAGAATTAAAAAATCTTAAAATAACTGATGTTGGAGGTGGAATTGGAGGTGTATTAAAAAATTTTGATAATAAAATGAATGATTTATATTTAGTAGATTACTTCGAACCATATTTAAATCATGCCAAAAAAAATGGTATTAAAACTATAAAAGGAGGGTTAAAAGAAATAAATTTTCAACCTGACATTGTCATTCTTTCTCATGTAGTCGAACACTGGTCAAATTTTGAAGAGGAGATTAAAAGTTTAATATCCATTCAAAAAATTGGAACAATTAACTATATTGAGTTTCCTGGAGTTGATTCACTTAAATTAGGTAGGAGAGAAGCAAACATTATAGGAGATATACATGTTCCGCATGTTTATTATTTTCATAGTGATGTTTTTGAAAATATTATGAACAGAAATGGTTTCGAAAAATTGTATATTGATACTCAGATAAGATCTATCTTTAAATATACTGGAGAAAAGAAAGGTTTAATAAACTATTTTTCTAAGGTGAAAAAAGACTTAGAAATTGCTGAAAAAGTTAGAAATAGATTTATAATACAAAATTTCATAAAACTTTTCTTACCAAATTTTATAATAAATTTAATACGATCTATCAGAAAAAAAAAAATTCATTATTAATCTAAGAGTAGTATTTTTTTAAAAGTATTTCTTTAATAATTTGTTCATTAATTTTTACCGGATTATTTGACAGTCTTTTTATATTTACTCCAGATAATATTTTTCCCAAGTTGTCTCTAATATTTATCTTTAAACTTTTAAAATTATCATTTAATAATGCTCTTTTTTTTATAGTTCTAAAAAATTTTAAGAGCTCATTCAAGTTTTGAGTTTCTGAAAGTTTTAATAAAATTTTTAACCTATCCCTCATTGAAAAAGAGGACATAGAATTGTCCATATTTTCAAAATTAAATTTCAAGAACTCCGAAAATGTAAGTGCAACTGCATGTCCATGACTTATGCCGAAATGTGCAGTAAAGGGATAAGATAATGCATGCGGAGCAGTGGTCTTAGTAATACTAATTGCTTTACCAGAATAATTTGCTGCTAAAAGCATATTTTTTGAATTAAAAGAATCAGGTCTTTTTATATATTTAAGATAATTTGAAAGACTATATTTTAAAGACTTTGTTGAAAATTCTACACTCTCTTTAGTTGATTTAAGAGATAACATAGACTCTACAGCTTGAGCAATAGCATCAAAACCGGAAGCGGATTTCAATTTATTGTTGTTTTTCATCACTAATTTTGGAAACAACAAGAAAGTTTTTGGTTTAATGCTCTTGTTTTCTACGGAGTATTTTTTTCTATTTATATATATAACAGAATTGCTTGTTACTTCAGCTCCCGACCCTGCTGTTGTTGGAACTGCAATAAGTGAACAGAAATTTTTTTGTTTTTCATAGTTAGATTTAATAATATTTTTTTTTAGATTTTTTGTTTTCCATAAAAAATTAGATGTTTTTGCTAAATCCATCACCGCTCCTCCACCCACAGAGAAAATATAATTTGGTTTGAATTTTTTTATTAAATTTATAATCTTTTTTAATTCTCCTATTTCCGGAATACTTGATTTCTTGAAAAAAAAACTAAGATTTTTAGTTTGAATCTTTTTGAATATTTCTTCTGCACCAGATTTATTAAATGAGTTTTTGCCAGTAATTATGAGTATTTTTTTATTACGGTAATTATTGAGTAAATTTTGAAAATCTTTTGATGTTTTAATTAAATATTTCATATGCTTTGTTTAAATAGAGTTGATTATTCTTCTCTATTTGATAACTTTGCTAAAATTTATCTACAAATATAAATTTATGGAATCAATTATATCATTAATTCAACATCCTCACGTTATAAAAATTACTTTACTTTCATTAAGTGGTTTAATTATAAGACAATCTTTGGTTTTTTGTGGTCAGAGATGGGCTAATACTTACCACCATCTTGGTACTTATATATTGCTTCCTAATATAGCTTTAATAATCACATCCGTGATTAAAAACGATATCGCTTTATCTTTAGGAATGATCGGTGCTCTATCAATAGTAAGATTTAGAAATCCAGTAAAAAGCCCCTTTGAACTAGTAATGTTTTTTGGTTTATTAACATTAGGAATTGTAGCAAGCGTATCCCTTATGTTGACAATTCTTTTAGCTTTACTTTTAATAGTGGTAATTTTTGGTATAAAATTTGCAGATCAGATTTCAAAAAAATTTAATTTTAATATTTTTCAGTATTCATTTGGTGATGGTAATTTAAATTACACATTAGAATTAAATTCGTCAGAAGAATTAAATGAATTTTTAAAAAATGAGAATATTATAAATTTTTATTTCGACAAAAAAAATAATAACTACTCATACAGAATAGTTTTTAAAACAAAAAAAGACTTAATGGAATTTACCGATAGAGCCAAAAAGCAGGAAGAAATTCTTAATATTAGAGCAGATATACAATCCTAAAAAATATAAAACGGTACAATGAACAGAAATATTTTTATACCTATAATATTTATAGTTGGAACCATTCTTACTTTTGTTTTGTCAACAAAATATTTTTCAATTGAAAAAAATTCAAATGATTTAGAAGTTAAGAATTGTTCAAAATTAAATTATGAGGAAAGCCTTTATTTGCACCCAAATAATTTTTCTTCAATAACAATGGAAATAAAATTTGATTCTATAAAACAGTGGAGAAGAAACAATTTGAGATCATTGGCTAAAGCAGAAGAAAACAAAAAAAAGGCAGGAAATTTTAGAAGATTTTACACAGATAGAAAGAGAGTTGATGGGAATATTATTTTTAAATTTAATGAAAACTTAGAATGTGTTCTAAAAGCTAGAATAAGAGCGCATGGTGATCTAGAGGATCATGTTAATAGTTCTCTTCCGAGTTTAAACGTTAATCTAAAAGAAGGTCACGTATTTGGAATTACAAAATTTAAACTTTTCATCCCAAAAACAAGAAGATTTGACAACGAATTAATTGCGGCAAATTTATTTAAGGAACTTGGTTTTCTTTCTCCCAGAACGGCAAGAGCAAAAGTAAAGTTTTATAATAAAAATTTAAATTTTATTTTTCAGGAATCTATAGTGAAAGAATTTATTGAAAATAATAATAACAGAGAATTTCCTTTGTACGCAGGTGATGAGAGATATGCTTTTATTGACTGGAACTCTCAAAAAGGTAATAGGTTTTCTAATTATAAGCTAGAAAATGCTAATTATATTAAAAATGAGGAATCAAAAGAAATAATTTCAAAATATGGGTTATCACTTCTAAATAAAATTAATTTTTATAGCGATAGTGAGTTTTATCCAGAGTCTATTGATTTATCTGATCTTTCAAAAAAACTTTACGAAAAAGATGTATTTGAGGATTTTCAAGTCTTCTCCTCGTTAATGTTCGCTATGAATTCTAACCATAACCTAAGTAGAGATGATTTAAGAATATATTTTAATAAAGAATATGACAAATTTTATCCAATTTATTATGATGGAACACCCAATTTAGGTATTGAAAATAAATATTTAAATAAAAACTGTTTACCTCCTCTTAAGAAAAGAATTAATTGTAACTTCACTAAGAGTGGAGTTTTTGGAGCAAAAAGAGCAGCTAAATTAATTGATAGTCTTGACATTGAAGACTTTAAAAAAAAATTACTAAAATATAATTTTAACAAAAATGAACTTAAACTTAATAACAAAAAAACAATTTCAATCTCAAACATAGACGGTTTAATAGATCAAATAAAAAAGAATCTCATAGGCTTATCAAATATAAAAATAGATAAAAACCCAAGAATAGTAAAAATAAAAATTCAAGAAGACCCTTATTCCAATTATCTTAATAACAATAAAAAAATTTATAACCCTGACTCTAGAAAACTTGTTTATCATAGTAGTGACTTTAAAAATTTCTTAACTTGTAATGTTTTTTCGACAGATTGCAAAACATCAGATTTTCAACAGAACGCAATTAATGATTTAGTTTCTCAAAGACTTAAAATAAATCAAAATAATAAAGATTTAGAATTAAATTATACAAGTCGCACAAATGAAAAAAATAATTCTATTTGGTATCATGAGTTTTTTAAAAAAAAATTTGATGTCAAAAAAAAAATAAAAATTGATGAGGAATTGGGATTTTATGTCATTGGAAATATTGAATATAAAATCTCCAAAGATCAGAAGATTTTAGAATTTACCAAAAAAGATAATATTTCAAAAGTAATCTTTGAAAATCAAGACTTAAATGGTTGGGAAATATATTTTGAAGACAATTCCGAAAAAAATGAAGATAATTTTCAATTTTTGAGATTAGATGCGTTCGGATATTCTGGCTGTTTAAATTTTTTTGATTCAATTATTTCTGAAATAACAGTAAAATTTTTCAATTCTAAGTGCGAAGATGCGATTAACTTTGTAAGAAGCAAAGGAATAGTTAAAGAAGTTGAGGTGACCAATTCACTTTTTGACTCCATTGATGGTGATTTTTCTAATTTAAAATTTAAAAAGATAAAAATAAAAAAAAGTAACAATGATTGTTTAGATTTCTCTTATGGAAGTTATCTTATCGAACAAGCAAATTTAAGTTTTTGCGGGGATAAAGGAGTATCTGCTGGTGAAATGAGTAAAGTTACAATTTATAATACCAAAATTGAATTTTCTAACAATGGAATAGTATCTAAAGATTTTGCAGAAGTTAAAGTATTAAATAGCAATATTAGTAATACAGAATACTGTTTCCAAGCTTATAAAAAAAAACAAGAATTTTCAGGAGGATATCTTGAGGTGAAAAATTCATCTTGTAATAAAACGAATGTTAATAAATTTAAAAATGATCAAACATCAATTATAAAAATTTTACAATGAGTTTTAGATTAATGGTTGTTAATTTAAATTGTTCAAAAATTTCCAAAGAATCTTTTCTTAATTATTTTTAAATTTTTAGGTCTTTTTAAATTTTTTAAAATGCCAACTTTAGTAGAAATATCTATAAAGGTTGGGCCTTTTGTTTTAAAATAGCTTTTGATTTTTCTTTCAAATTCATTTTTATTTTTTACAGAATAATAATTTCTATAACCTAAAGATAAAATCATATTTTTAAAATCGATTTTTTTTGAAAAAATCTTTTGTCCGCCAACAGACTCGTGAACTTTATTATTAAATAATATGTGTATAAAATTTTCGTTTTTAAAATAACCAACTGTAGTTAAAGAGCCTAAGTGCATTAATAATGATCCATCTCCGTCTAAACATATTATTTTATTTTTTTTTTTAAGAGCTACTCCGATAGCAACAGATGTGGCGTGCCCCATCCCGCCTACTAAATAAAAGTCTTGACCATTATTTAATTTTTTTTGAAATCTTATTTGATTTAATTCTCTAGACGTATAACCAGTTGTGGATATTAACTTAGTATTTTTATTTATATTTTTTAACAATATTTCAATTATTTCTCTTCTATATACTGACTTTTTTTCAATTTTATTAATTTTAGTTTTGTTATTAAAAAAAGTATTTTTTTCAACAATTATAGCTACTGGCTTGGATTTTTTTTTAGAATAATTTATTAATTTTGAAATTTTATTAAAGTTTTTCTTTTTGTGACTTAGAATTAAGTATTTAATTTTAAGAAGTCTTAGTATTTTGGGAGTAATTTTTCCTTTAACTTTGTGCTGAGGTTCGTCATTAAACGAGGGGCTTCCTCTCCAACCAATAATTAATAACATTGGAATAGAATAAACATTTTCATGAGCTAATGAGGCCAATGGATTAATTGCATTTCCTAAGCCAGAATTTTGCATATATATACATGGAATTTTTTTGGTAGCTAAAAAATAACCTATGCCTACAGAAACTGCAGATCCCTCATTTGCTGCAATAATATGGTTTTTTTGTTTGATAGGATCTAACTCGCTCAAAAAATTTTTTAACAAACTGTCAGGAACACCAGCAAAAAAATTAATTTGTTTACTTTTTATGAAATTTAAAAATTTTTTTGGATCTAGTTGTTGCATATTAATATTTTTTAATGTGTTTCAGTTTAATAATCGTATCTTTCTTTAAAATTTTTTTTGTTCTTTTCCCTAAAACTTTTTTGATATTCATTGGGCTTATACCAAGACCTGGTCTTTTGCAAATTATATTGTCATAATTAAGTTTTTCGTTTTTATTAATTTGTACTTTGGTAACTAGACTCCTTCTTGCATTTTTTCTTGATAAGCTTTCAGAATTAATTGGACTTTTTATTTTTGATTTTCCAATTAAGTTTTTTAAATTTGATAAATTAACATTTATTTTTAATAAATCTTTGTAATCCATGGAATGATAATGATCATTTCCACTTAATGTTTTTTTATTAGTAAAGTGTTTTTCAATAATTTCTGCACCCAACATATAGGCTGTAGTAATACTAGACATTTCATCGTCGGGTAGAGTGTGATCAGAGTAACCAACAGTTAGTTTAGGAAATTTTTTCTTTAAATGTTTTATCATTAACAAATTTGCATTTTTAGGTAAGGTAGGATAATTCAAAATACAGTGCATTAAACAAATATTTTTATTACCCTTTTTTTTAAAAGGTAAAATAGCTTTTTTAATTTCTGCTATAGTTGAAGCCCCGGTTGAGATAATTACAGGTTTTTTTGTAGATGCTATCTTCTCTAATAATGGGAGATTTGTAATATCTGCTGAAGCAATTTTAAATGCAGGAACGTGTTTCTTTAAAAAATCTACTGCCTCTTCATCAAAAGGTGTTGATAAAAACTGAATTTTTTTCTTTTTACAAAATAGAATAAGCTTCAAGTAATCTTTGTAATTGAAGTGATCAAATTTTTTAAAAAGTTCATATTGGTTTTTTGTTTTCTCTTTTTTAGTATCCCAATAAGCTGGCGAATTTTTAGATGCAAGCTTTTCTGCTTTGTAAGTTTGAAATTTAACAGCGTGTGCCCCCCCTTTTTTAGCTTGCTCTATTAGGTTATAAGCATTTTTAATTGAACATTCATGATTAACTCCTATTTCTGCAATAATATATGGTCTTGGAAAATTTATCGAATTAAAGTTAAATTTCATTTTTTTTTCCAATATTTTTTTTTAAATTTTTTCATAAATTTTTTCTGATTAAATTTATTGTTGGTAATGTTGTTTTCATGTCTTCGGTATCGATATAAAGGTATCGGAATTCTGTGAATGTTAAAATTTGTTTTAAATCTTTTCCTTAAATCAATATCTTCATATAGTAAAAATTCTTCGTCATAGAGTCCTAGATCTATTAAATTTTGAGTTTTAAAAATAATGCCACAGGCGATAGGTTTTTTTTGACAGTTTTGTTTAGAAATCACTTTTTCGCTATCATCTACGAGGTAATAGTCACATGCTACTGCATGCATTTTTTCATTATTTTGGATATAAAGATAAAGAAATTTTAAAAATTCTTGATTAACATAATCATCTGCGTCTAATCTTACAATGTATTTTGATCTAGATTTTTTTATTCCTTGATTTAGAGCATTAGGTAGTCCTTTATTTTTTTTATTTTTTATAAGTTTAATTTCTCTTAAAAAAGGTTTTATTGCTTTAGGAGTTTTGTCAGTGCTACCATCATCTATTACAATAATTTCATAATCATTTTTATTTAATGATTGGCTAGTAATAGATCTCAAACATCTAGCTATATACTTTTCATGATTATAAACAGGAATAATAACTGAAACTTTATTCATAACATTTCACTATGTTTTCTGGTAATGTTTTAAAATTTATTTTATGTTTGAGAACAAAATTATTCAACTTAACTAGATCCTCTTTATAATCGACATCAAATTTTAAATCACTATTCATAAAAATATCTTTTACAGGACAAGCCTTGATATTCATCTTTTGATGATTGTCCCAAATAAATTGGGTTACATGTTCTAAGTGAGCTTTTTCATTCGTACTATTAAAAATTTTTTCTAAAATTTTCTTGTTAAATATTTCAGCTCCGAATCCATCTACAATTTTCGTATTTAGTCTTGTTTGATGGTTAAATGCTAAATCACAGTTATTTTTCTCAAAAAATTTAATTAATTCATCGATGAAGGAGTGCGAAATGAAAGGATTATCTGCACAAATTCTTACTACAACATCTGTGGAAAAATATTTTGCTGTATCTAAGAAACGTTTTAATACATTCTCTTTTTCACCAAAAAAAATTTTTATAGAATGCTCCTTAGCTATTTTCAGAAAAAGTTTGTCTTCTTCCAAATCCGAGGTTGCTAATATTACCTCGTCTAAAAATTTTGATTGTTTTGTTCGATTTATAACCCATTCTATGATTTTAGAATCTCCTAGTTTTGCTAGACTTTTTCTGGGAAATCTTTTTGATCCCGTTCTTACTTGAATAATTGCCGATACTTTTTTCTTAATCATTTTGTTTAATAACTTTACTTAAAGACCTAAAAATTAGATTCGGGATTTTTTTTTTCATTTTAATATTTACTGGTATTGAAATTGTCCTATCAAGATAAAAAGATGATTTTTTAAAATAATTTTTTTTAATCTTTGTCTTTTTAATTATTTCAGGAATATGTCGCCAATATTTAGCAAAATGCCATGTGGAAGCTTCCGGCAATATTTTAGTTTGAACTCCATTTTTGTTAAGCTCTCTTCTACATTTTTTTGCTATATTTTTATTTTTAACCATGAACATCAACGCATCTGCAGTTTCAGAGTTTTTTTCAGGCACTTTTCTAAATTCCAAATTTAACTTCATTAATTTTTGCTTTATTTTTTTCATATTTTTTCTGTGAATTGATATAACCTTTTTTAGCTTTTTTAACTGAGCTAAGCCAACTGCAGCTTGTAATTCGGTCATTCTAAAATTAAATCCACTTCTGTCTCTAGTATCTTCCCATCTTGGTTTTTTGGGATTGTTTTCATGACCGTGATCGTGCCAAGCAGAGGCTTTCATCCAATCAGATTTCTTATTAAATAAAATCATTCCGCCTTCTCCAGTTGTCATTGATTTTGCATAATCAAAGCTAAATGTTCCCATTCTTCCTATTGTTCCTAATCTTTTTTTTCCGTAGTAACCTCCACAGCCCCAAGCTGTATCTTCTATAATAGGTATGTTTTTTTGATCACAAATTTTTTTTATTTTTTCAATATGTCCTGAGACGCCTAACATGTGCACAAGAATGACTGCTTTTGTTTTTTTAGTAATTTTTTTTTTTAAACTTAAAGGATCTAAATTTAACGTATCGTCTATATCGCAACATACAGGTTTTAATTTTGCTTCTATGATTGCTTCAACTGTTGCAACAAAAGTAAAAGATTGTGTTATTACCTCATCACCTGGTTTTAACCTTAGCGCTGCTAAAGCTACTCTCAAAGCAGCTGTTCCAGAGGTGACTGCTAAAGCATATTTTGAATTCATGTAATTTGCGAATTTTTTTTCAAATTCTAGAACCTTAAACTTATTTTTTCTAAGCTTCTCAAAACCTAATCTAAATAATACACCTCCATTTTTAAAAATTTTTTCAACCTCATCTTTCTCTTGTCTTCCGATCAATTCATAGCCTGGCATTTAATTATTTTCCTTTAAGAATTTTATGTTTTTTTCTAGAGATTTTTTATACTTAGCTATTTTTAAATTATCAAATTTTTCATTTTTAGAAATATACCTTAAAGTTAAACCACTTCTTGTTTTATTAGAAAAGTTTTTATTGCTACCATGAATAATTAGAGAATTGTGAACTATACAATCTCCTGGTTTTAAACTTGGTGTAATTTTTTTAAATTTTTTTAAGTGAATTTTTTCACTTAACTTTTGTGAAGTTCCTGGATGAAAAGATAACTTATGTTTTTGTAATCCTGTCTTATGAGATTTCTTGAAATAAAAAATACCTCCATTTTCTTTGTTTGACTTATTTAAAGCTATCCACATAGTTAATGCATTTCCAGTT
>MDTB01034735.1_pt1 | contig 20234 bp, 18 predicted proteins | sample 811161 | NCBI WGS metagenome assembly MDTB01 (sample SAMN05326650, study PRJNA326480) | marine metagenome | isolation source: seawater | place: Mediterranean Sea | collected 2009 | reverse complement strand
ATAATAAAAACGAGGATTAATAATGTTTTGAGACTACCTGAGACTGTCTGAGACTCTAATCTTGGTGTATCCCTAGGGTTTTAAGTCCTTTGTGTCTACCAATTTCACCACGAGGGCATAATTTATCTTCATGAATATTTATGCTAATATTTATAATTCAACAAGTCTAATAAGTAAAATTTATTTATTTTGTCTATCTGTTTTAATTCAGTCTTTTAAATCCATCTTGAACAACTTCGCCTTCGAGTAAGTCATTAATATCTTGTCCATCTTCACATTTAGCCAATGTTTTGAAAATTTTGTCTAACTCGTAAAAGTATCCATTTAAAATATTTTTTTTGTGATCAATACAACAGTACACAGCATTGGTTGCGAGATATTTTTTTTTCAACATTTCTTGTATTAAATAACTTTTATATTTTAACCAGTTTGTAGATTTAATTGAAAAATTAGGCATAGCGTCTAACCCTTGAACAGTTATTTTTAATCCATGTTTTTTGGCTAAATTTTTCCATTTCTTTTTTATTAATTTCCCAGTTCTAGATATCTTTTCCCATGATTTTTCTTTTTTCATAACTTTTAGAGTTTCGAGTGCAGCTACAGGTCCTACTCTATCAGTCCAAAATGTACTACTTATGAAAGTGTCCTTGGCATTATCCATTATTTCTTTTTTTCCAACTACAGCTGTTATTGGATACCCGTTTCCTAATGCTTTGCCATATACTGCAATATCAGGTTCTACTTTATAAAATTGATGCAATCCACCAAAGGTTTTTCTAAATCCAGATGAACATTCATCAAAAATTAAAATAATGTTTTTTTGTTTAGTTAACTTTCTAATGGTTTGTAAAAAGCCTTTTTTTGGTTTTTCATTTCTTTGTACCTCCATTATTAACGCTCCTATATTATTACCATTTAAAACTTTTTTTGCTCTCTTAAAATCATTATAATTAAAAGAAACAACTTCATTTTTTAATTTTTTCGGTACTCCAGAAGTTCTAAGACCAGACATTAAATGATTTTTTAAATTATTATTTTTCAAATTTGCAGCTAAATACCAATCATGCCACCCATGATATCCACAAAATGCAACTTTATTTTTTCCTGTGGTGGCCCTAGCAATTCTTAGAGCAATTAAATTGGCTTCTCCTCCGGTTCTCGCATATTTAACCATACCAGCCCAAGGATTCATCTCTATTAATTTTTCAGAAAGAATTACTTCTTCAAAACAATTTAAAGTTGACATGTTGCCTTTGTTTACGACTTTAATAATTGCCTTATCTATTTGAGGATTACAGTACCCAAGTATGTTGGTTCCAACACCCATTAATGACATATCCTTATACTTTATCCCCTCCATATCCCAAACATAACATTTTTTAGCTTTAGTAAAATATGTTGGCCATTTTGTAGGAGAAAATATTTCTGGTTTTTTTGAAAACAGCATGTTTCCACCAGGTATTACCTCTTTAGCTCTCTCCCAAAGTTTTATGCCCTTAGAGGTGTCAAAACCCTTATTACGTTTAATCATAAGATTGTTTTTAAAAATTTCTTTTTTATTTTTAATTAATTTTTTCATTTGATCATAATTAAAGTAAATATTTGGAATAAATTTATCAAAAATTTTTTTTAATACTTCATAATCTGCTTTATAGTCTAATGTCAATCTTATGTGAGAAAGATCAGGATAATATTTTAAATTAAATTTGTTAAACTCTTTAGACTTTTTAATATAAGGGGTTACATGTTCTTTATCTTGAGTATTTATTGCCTTTAAGTAAGATTTTTTTAGACTATCAAAACTAAAAATTTCTACATCCATTCCATCTGGAAGCGTTGGAGGATCGTTGTTTGATACATAATCAAAAATGTTTTTTGAATACTTGTTTAAGACATCATTAACTAATTTTGGATCAATAAATGGACAATCACCTGTTACTCTTATAATTGTGCCAGCCTTATGTTTTTTTGCCGCAAAGTAAAATCTTTTTAAAACATTCTTTTCATCACCTCGGTAAACTATATATTTTTTTGATTTAAGGAACTTATAAAGTTTTAAATTCTTTTTATTTTTTGGAATAGCAACAATAATTTTATCAATTTTTTTTACTTGTTTTAACCTAGATAGTAATAGATCGATTGCTCTTTTATTTCCAATTTTAGAAAAAATCTTTTCTGGAAATCTTGTTGAGTCGAGTCTTGCTTGAACTATTGCAACAATTTTATTTTTTATTTTTTTTAATTGCTTTTCGTTCCATTTTGAGGGGTTAATAAGTTTTTTATTAGAAATTGCTAAAGAATTATAGTTAATATTCTTTTTTATTTTGATAGCATTAACAACTTCATTGAGCTGATTTACTTCATCAATTCCAACCACAAATTCTTTTATACTTTTTTCATTTAAAACAAAATTTAGACAACCTTCAGTTGGTGAAATATTTTCTTTACATAAAAAATCTCTCCACTTTTTAAACTTTTTATGCCAAAGAGAAAAATTCTTGTTATTCTGAAGGAATTTGTTTTGCAAAAGGCCCTTGAGAAATATTGATCTAACAGTTAACCTTATTTTACGATTGTTTAATTTTTTTATCCATCCCGTTTTTTTAATCCTCTGATCAAAAACATTGAATGGAAAGTTTACTACGTCTACTCTAAATTTATTTACTACAAATTTTAGATCATTGATTGTATATAAAGAAACTCCAATCCTTTTAATTATTCCTTTTTTTTTTAGTTTGAGTAGTGATTGAAAAATTTCACTACTATATTTCTCTTTAAGATCATTAACATCATGCAGAAGGACTGTAGTTATTTTCTTAACTTTAAGCCTTTTTAAAGAATTATTTACATGAGAAAAAATAATTTTTTCATAATTTTTCTTGTTAATTTTATTTGTTAGATAGGGAAGTTTTGTTGTAACTTCATATTTCTTTACATTAAAATTTCCAAGTTTTTTTTCTGCATCTCCGTAAGATTGGGCTGTATCAATTTTTTTTATCCCTAATTCTTTAGCTCTTTTCAGAATTCCATTTATACTTTTTTGTTTCAATTTTCCATTTTTTAAGCCAAAACTATATTTTATTCCAAAATTCGCGGAACCTATTGAAAGTTTTGTTATATTGTTAATGAAATTTTTCAAAATTAAATTAAATTAAATATTTTTTTTAGATTATAATAAAAGTTTCAAAAAATGTATAAAAATATATTAATTTATAACTCTGGTGGAGGTTTAGGTGACTCTATTCAATTATTTCCCTTAATTTTAAGCCTTAAAAATCATTTTATGCAGTCTAACTTTCATTATCTCGGAGCACATGAAAATCATTTTAATGCTGCACTAAGGGACTACAAAATAAGCATAAAAACTTTAAATCTTGGAATAAAATACTTTGGTTTTAGATGGTGGCATTTTCTTAAAGCAAAAAAGGAATTATCACACCTTAAAATTAAAAAATTTGATTTAATTATAGATTTACAATCAAAGCTTAGAAATACAATTATATTGAGAAGATTGTCGCATAATGATTTTTATTCGTCGACTTATAGTTTTGTCTTTTGTTCAAAAAAAGAAGGATATGATTATCATGATAATATAGCTGACATGACTCTTTTAAATTTAGAAAAATTTTTAAAAGAAAAGATTAAAAAAATTAATTTTAACTTAAAAAATTTAGATGAAAGTTTCTTTAAGGAAGCAAAAAGACTCTTACCAAAAAATAAATATATTGGTTTTTCTTTAACTCAAGGTAATGAATATAGAAAAAAAAGTTGGCCTTTAGAAAAATTTATAAATTTAGCTAAAAAAGTAGAAAAAAATAATAGAATTCCAGTTTTCTTTTTGGAAAAATCTAAAAAAGATCTTGCGGAAAGAATTAAAAATGAAATACCTAATGCTCTTTTTCCAGAACTGGAGTCAAATCTTTCTGGACCTGGATTAGTCACTGCCCTTTCATCAAATCTTGAAAGTGCAGTTTCAATTGATAACGGAGTAATGCATATGATTAGTTTAACAAATATTCCTATGACTGTATTGTTTGGACCAACAAATTCTAAGAAATTTGCTCCAGATCAAAACAATGTAAAGATTTTAGATAGCAATAAAATGTATGGCGTTAAAGACATAAACAAAATTACTATTGATAACGTTTTAGAGACTTTAAACTTTTAAAAAGTATTTTTTTATTCCAGCCACAATCCTTATAACCTTGAATTATTAAATTTAGATATCTTTTACTTGGGGAATTAAATCTTGTTTTTTTTGGCATATAATAAAACATAACTTTCCGTCCTTTATGTTTAAAATATTTTTTAATGTATGTATGTGGATAGTCTTCGTATTTATCCAACTTTTTTTCATCCTTCTTTGAAATTTTATACAAAGCTCCTAATACTTGAGATTTTTTTCTTTTTTGAACATCGGCTACTCCGCCCCCAAGAAAACTATTTCTAAAGTATAATTTGTAATTTTTTAATACAAAACATTTTAAATAAACAGAGTCCTTACACCTTTTTTTCATTTGTTTGTGATACAGATTACTTCCAAAAGCAAAATAAAGCATATTATTGTTTATAAATTTTAATTTTTTTTATCTTAATCATTTTTTTAATTTCAAATAAACATAATTTTAATTTTTTTTGATTTGAAGATCGCAAAACAATTGATACTCCAATTTTACCTAATCTAAAAAACGGATAACTTCCAATCTCTACTTTGTCGACATATTTTTTTTGAATATTCTTTAATTCTCTAGAGATGCTACTTTCTACAGTATGGACGTTTATCGACTTATTTAAAATTACATTGCCTTTAATAAGATATTTTTCTACATTATCAATCATGGATCTAAGAATTGACGGAACTCCTGGAAGACAAAAAATATTTTTAATTATAAAACCAGGAGCTGCACTTGAAGGATTTCTTATTAATTGAGATCCCCTAGGCATTTTTGACATTTTTTTTCTACCTTCATTAAAATTTTTCTTTCCATAGTAATTCTCTAATAAGTAATATGCTTCTTTATGATATTCGTATTTTTTATTGAATGCTTTAGATATTGACTTTGCAGTTATATCGTCGTGTGTAGGTCCAATACCCCCAGTAGTAAAAACATATTTAAATTTTTTGCTTAACTCTAAAATATTTTTAATTATAGTTTTTTCAACATCTCGCACAATCCTTACCTCTTCTACTACTACTCCACACTTTTTATTCAACCAATCAGATAAAAATGAAACATTTAAGTCCTGGGTCCTCCCTGACAAGATTTCATTGCCAATTATCAGTATAGCTGCATTAACTTTTTTTTTAACTTTTCTCATATTTTGATACAATTACGTATGAATTTTGAAAGTGAATTAATATCAGGACTTTTTATAAAAAGATATAAGCGATTTTTTGTAGATATCAAAATAAAAAATCAAATTATTATAGCTCACTGCCCTAACTCAGGATCAATGCTTAATCTTTTAGATAAAGGAAATCCTGTTTGGATTACTAAGTCAAATAATGAAAAAAGGAAACTAAAATATTCTTTGCAAATTATTAAATCTAAAGGAAGAAAATTTGGAGTTAATACTCACTTAGCGAATAAAATAATACTTGAGGCTTTACAAAGAAAAAAAATCGAAGAACTATCTAAATTTGACATTATAAAACCTGAACAAAAATTTGGAACAAGAACTAGATTTGATTTTCTTTTGGAAAATACAAGCTTGAAAAAAAAAGCTTACTTAGAAGTTAAAAGTGTAACCCTAAATAGAAGTGGAGATTTAGCTGAATTTCCAGACGCTGTTACAACTAGAGGAAAAAAACATCTAGAAGATCTTGCCATTGCAAAAATAAAAGGTTTTGAAAGTTATATTATTTATTTGGTACAAATTGAAAATTGTAAACAATTTAATATAGCATATGATATTGATCCACAGTATTTTGAGGCATTTAAAGAAGCAAAAAAAAAGGATGTTAAAATATTGTGTTATAATTGTAAATTTAATGACAAAGGAATAGAAATAAATAAAAAAATAAAAATAAATGAGTGAAAATTTAATTGAAGGATTTGAAGGAACTAGAAAAGCAGGATTAATTGCATCTGCTACTTTGGATGAAGTTTCTAGCATAATTAAACCAGGAATTACAACTAAAGAAATTGATAATCTTTGTTATGAGTTTATTAATGACCATAAAGGTTATTCGGCACCTTTGTTTTACAGAGGATATCCTAAATCTTGTTGTACTTCAGCTAATCACATTGTCTGCCACGGAATTCCAGGAGACAAAATATTAAATGAAGGAGACATTCTCAATGTTGATGTAACAGCTTACAAAAATGAATGGCACGGAGATACTAGTAGAATGTTTTATGTGGGCGATGTATCGGTGAAAGCTAAAAAACTTGTTGAGGTTACTTACAATTCATTAATGAAAGCAATAGAGATTTTAAATAAAAATATTTATTTAGGTGATATTGGTGATACTATTCAAACATATGTTGAGCAAGAAGGATTTTCAGTTGTGAAAGATTTCTGTGGACATGGAATTGGCAAGCGATTTCATGAAGAACCAAATATTTTACACTATGGAGAAAAAGGAACTGGACAAAAATTAAAAGCAGGTATGATTTTTACTATTGAACCGATGATAAATGAAGGTGATTATCAAACTAAGGTTTTAAAAGATGGTTGGACAGCTGTTACTAAAGATAAAAAATTATCAGCACAATTTGAACACACTGTTGGTATAACTAATAACGGATGTGAAATTTTTACTTCATCAAAAAAAGGTTTAAATTTTCCTCCATATAAAAAATGATTGAAAGATACTCTAGAAAAGAAATTAAAAAAATTTGGGAGGATAAAAATAAATATAATATTTGGTTAAAAATTGAAATTGCTGCAGCAGAAGCAATGGAAAAGTTGAAAATTATCCCAAGAGGTGTATCAAAAAAAGTAAAAAGTAAAGCTAAGATAAATGTAAATAGAATTTTAAATATTGAGAATAAAGTGAAGCATGATGTTATTGCGTTTTTGACATCTATTAATGAAAAAGTGGGAAAGGAAGCAAGGTTTCTTCACCAAGGTATGACATCATCTGATGTTTTGGACACATGTTTTAATATCCAATTAAAGCAATCAGGTGAAATTCTTGTTAAAGACTTAAATATTTTAATTAACTCTATTAAAAAAAAAGCAGTAAAACATAAGCAAACTTTATGTATAGGAAGAAGTCATGGTATTCATGCTGAACCAACTACGTTCGGTCTTAAATTATTAACTTTTTATCAAGAATTTAAAAGAAATAAAAAAAGGTTAGAAAATGCAATTGAAGAAATTTCAACTTGTGCAATATCAGGTGCTGTTGGGACTTTTGCAAACGTTGATCCTAAAGTCGAGTCCTATGTTGCAAAAAAGTTAAAGTTAAAAGTAGAACCTATATCTACCCAAGTAATACCTAGAGACAGGCATGCTCAATTTTTTTCAACACTAGGTATTATTGCAAGCTCGGTAGAAAGATTTGCAACAGAAATTAGACATTTACAAAGAACAGAAGTTTTAGAAGTTGAAGAATTTTTTGGAAAAAAACAAAAAGGTTCTTCAGCAATGCCCCACAAAAAAAATCCAATTCTAAGTGAAAACTTAACAGGTTTAGCAAGATTAGTAAGAGCTAGTGTTGTGCCAGCTTTAGAAAATATAGTTCTTTGGCATGAAAGAGATATTTCGCATTCAAGTGTTGAGAGAAATATTGGTCCTGATGCCACGGCTACTTTAGATTTTGCCTTGGTTAGACTTAATGACATAGTTAAAAACTTAAATATTTATCCAAAAAAGATGCTAAACAACCTTCAATTGACTAATGGGCTATTCTTTTCTCAAAGAGTTCTTATAGAATTGACAAAATGTGGTTTATCTAGAGAGTTAGCTTATAAAATTGTTCAAAAGAATGCTATGAAATCTTGGAAAAACAATTCATCATTTTATCAAAATGTGGCCAATGACAAAATAATTAATAAGAAAATACCTGTTAATAAATTAAAAAAACTATTTAATTTTAGTTATCATACCAAGAGAATTAATATAATTTTCTCTAGAAGTTTAAAAAAATAAACTAATTCAAAAAATGAATAAAGGCAAAAAATTATACGAAGGAAAAGCTAAAATTATTTACGAGACCAAAGAAAAAGGTTTAGTAATCCAACATTTTAAGGATGATGCTACTGCTTTCAATAATCTTAAAAAAGCAAACGTTGAAGGAAAAGGTGTTTTAAATAATAGAATCTCTGAACACATTTTACAAAACCTAAACCAAATTGGAATTAAAACTCATTTTATCAAAAGATTAAACATGAGAGAGCAACTAATCAAACTTGTTGAGATAGTGCCAATTGAAGTAATAATTCGAAATATAGCTACTGGATCACTAACTAAAAGACTTGGAATAGCCGATGGAACAATTTTAGAAAAACCATTGCTTGAATTTTCTTATAAAAACGATGAACTTGGTGACCCTCTTATTGCGAAAGAGCATATACTTGCTTTCAATTGGGCTACTAGTGAAGAATTGAAAATAATTGAAGAAATGACATTTAGGATTAATGATTTTATGTCAGGAATGTTCAGAGGAGTCGGTATAAAATTGGTAGACTTTAAATTAGAATTTGGAAGAATTTGGGAAGATGAAAAAAAACAAATCATTTTGGCTGACGAAATAAGCCCTGACACTTGTAGACTATGGGACATTAAAAGTGAAAGAAAATTGGATAAGGATAGATTTAGAAAAGATTTAGGAAATATCATACAAGCATATCAAGAAGTTGCTAGAAGACTGGGAATAATGCCTGAAGAGACAAACATAAGTGAGATTAAATTTGGTAAGCCTATTTCAATAAAATTCAAAAAAAAATAAATTGAAATTTTCAGTTACAGTGACTTTAAAAAAAGATGTCCTTGACCCACAAGGTAAAGTTGTTCAACAAACATTGCAAAATATGGGCATGAATACTCTTAAAAATCTTCGTCAAGGAAAATACTTTGAGGTAGATATCAATGAAAATAATGAAGAATTAGCTAAAGATAAGGTAAACGAAATGTGTAAAAAACTTTTAGTAAATTTAATTATTGAAGATTTTAGTATATCAAAATTATCTTGATGAACTCATCCGTCATTATATTTCCTGGGTCAAATTGTGATAGAGATATAGCCACAGCCCTACAAAAATTACAATTTAAAAATAAAATGGTATGGCATAAAGAAACTGATCTACCTAAATCAGACTTAACAGTTATCCCAGGTGGGTTTTCCTATGGTGACTATCTCAGATCAGGAGCTGTTGCAGCCAAATCTAATATTTTAACTGAAGTAATAAAGGCTGCAAAAAAAGGGTGTCTTGTATTAGGAGTGTGTAACGGGTTTCAAATACTTATAGAAACTGGTTTGCTTGAAGGAGCTCTACTTAGAAATAAAAAACTCAAGTTTTTATCTAAAGATGTCTACTTAAAAGTAATTAATAATGACAATAAGTTTTGTAAACAGTATAAAAAAAGTGAGGTAATTAAACTAAATATTGCTCACAATGAAGGTAATTATTTTACTAACTCAGAAAAATTAAAAAAGTTAGAACAAGAAAATTTAATTGCTTTTAAATATAGTGACAGCAAAGGATTAGTAGATAACTCTAACAATCCTAATGGATCATTGAATAATATTGCAGGTATTTTTAATGAAAAAAAAAATATTTTAGGAATGATGCCTCATCCAGAACGAATGGTAGACAAACTACTAAGCAATGAGGATGGAATAAAATTATTTAAGAGTCTTTTAAATTAATGACTATAACGAATGAAGTAATAGAAAAACATGGGCTCACAGCTAATGAATTTATTGAAATAAAAAAATTGTTAAAAAGAGACCCTAATTTATTAGAGCTTGCAGTTTTTTCTGCAATGTGGAATGAACATTGTTCCTATAAGTCTTCAAAATTCCATTTAAAAGAGTTACCAACCAAAAATAAAAATGTAATTCAAGGTCCTGGGGAAAATGCTGGTGTTATTGATATAGGAGACGACGATGCAATAGTTTTTAAAATAGAGAGCCATAATCATCCTTCTTTTATTGAACCATATCAGGGAGCCGCAACAGGAGTTGGCGGCATTTTAAGAGACGTTTTTACAATGGGTGCAAGGCCAATCGCTCTTTTGAATTCGATACATTTTGGGTCGCCTAAAAACAAATCTACTAGAAATCTTTTACATGGAGTTGTGTCAGGAATAGGTGGATATGGTAATTGTATTGGGATTCCCACGGTTGGCGGTGAAACTAAATTTAACAATACATATAACGAAAATATACTTGTTAATGCTATGGCAGTAGGTCATGTAAAAAAAAACAAGATATTCTATTCAAAAGCTAAAGGATTAAATAAATCTGTTGTCTATGTAGGATCTAAGACTGGTAGAGATGGTATTCATGGAGCTTCTATGGCCTCAGCTGAGTTTGATGAAAATTCTGAAGAAAAAAAACCTACCGTTCAAGTTGGAGATCCTTTTACTGAGAAGTTATTAATGGAAGCTTGTCTAGAACTTATGAAAGACAACTCAATAATATCAATTCAAGACATGGGAGCGGCAGGCTTAACTTCTTCAAGTGTAGAAATGGCATCAAAAGGAAATTTGGGCATTGAATTAATTTTAGACTTCGTTCCTTGCAGGGAAGAAGGCATGACTCCTTATGAGATGATGCTTTCAGAAAGTCAGGAAAGAATGCTTATTATTCTTGAAGATGGAAAAGAAGAAGATGCGAGAAAAATTTTTGCTAAATGGGATTTAGATTTTGTGGTAATTGGGAAAACAACTAATACTAATAATTTAACTTTAAAATTTAAAAGGGAAGTTGTAGGAGAAATACCTATAGAAGCATTAGCAAATAAAGCCCCTATGTACGATAGAAAATGGGTAAAAAAAAAATTTCCAAGTAAAAATATTCACATCAAAGATTTAAAAAAAGTAAAAATGGATAAAGCTTTAATAGAGATTTTATCTTCTCCCAATGAATCAAATAAAAGCTGGATAACAGACCAATACGATCAAATGGTAATGACAGATACTATTCAAAGATCAGGCTCTGATGCGGCTATCATTAGAATTCACGGAAAAGAAAAAGCAATAGCAGTTACAGTAGACTCCTCTGCAAACTATAGCAAATCACACCCTCTTACTGGTGGAACACAGATAGTTTGTGAGACTTGGAGAAATTTAATTTCTGCCGGTTCTAAACCTATTGCAATAACTAATTGTCTGAATTTTGGAAACCCTGAAAATCCGGAGATCATGGGTGAGTTTGCTGAGTCAATAAAAGGTATAAAAAAAGCTTGTGAGTTTTTAGATTTTCCAGTCGTTTCTGGAAATGTTTCTTTTTACAACGGAACTAATAAAAAAAATATCTTTCCAACTCCTGTAATTGGCGGGATAGGTTTAGTCTCAAAACTTAAGAATGTTAAAAATCATTTGCTTAAAAAGGAAGGTAACCAACTTTTTGTAATAGGAAAAACATTTGGTCATCTACATCAAAGTGTTTTTTATAAAGAGATATATTCAATAACAGAAGGTCCTCCTCCTGAAATTAATTTAATTAACGAAAAAAATAATGGAGAATTTGTAGAAAAAATTATTGATAAAGGACTGGTAACATCTGTGCATGATGTCTCAGTCGGAGGAATATTGCTAGGTATTTGTGAAATGTCTATAAATTCAAACTTTGGTTTAAAAATAAACAAACCAAAAAAGCTCTCAAACATATTTGAATATTTTTTTGGTGAAGACCAAGGAAGATATTTGGTTGAGGTTGAGGAAAAAAATGTTGGTAAAATTAACAAGATATTAAAGGAAAATAATATTTATAGTGAACTTTTAGGAATTGTTCAGAAAGACTTTATTGAACTAAATGGTGAATTTAAATTAAATATAAAAGATCTATATAAAATTAACAATCAATGGTATCATAGCTATTAATAATTATATGGATATAAAAGATAAAATTGAAACTACTGTAAAAGCAAATAATGTTTGCTTGTTTATGAAGGGCACTCCTGAAGCCCCACAATGTGGTTTTTCTATGGCTGTTTCTAATATTTTAAAACACTTAAATGTAAATTTTAAAGGTGTAAACGTACTTGAAGATCCAAATTTAAGACAAGGAATTAAGGATTATAGTGACTGGCCAACAATTCCTCAGCTTTATATAAATGGAGAGTTTATCGGTGGCTGCGATATTGTTAAAGAAATGTTTGAGAAAGGTGAGCTTAAAAAAATCTTGTCGGAAAAATCTTTAATCTAATTTTTTATCTTGAATAATATTCAATTACTAAACTCGGCTCCATTATGACGGGATACGGGACTTCAGCAAATTTTGGAACTCTAACTAATTTAACAGATTTATTTTTATTATCCGCTTGAATATATTCTGGAACATCTCTTTCTTTATTTGATAACGAGCCTTCTATAATATTTAATTTTTTTGATTTATCTTTTACTTCTATAACATCTGTTTCTTTAACAAGATAACTTGAAACGTTCACTTTCTTCTTATTTACTTTTATGTGTCCATGGTTAATTAATTGTCTAGCAGCAAATACTGTTGGTGCAAATTTACCTCTGTATACAATTGTATCTAAACGCCTCTCTAATAAGGCTATTAAATTTTCGGTTGTGTCACCTCTTTTTTTAATTGCCTTTCTGTAAATATTTCGAAACTGTCTTTCGTTGATATTTCCATAATACGATTTAAGTTTTTGTTTTGCTATAAGTTGAACTCCATAGTCTGTTGGTTTTCCTTTTCTGCTCTGTCCATGTTGTCCAGGGGGGTATGCTCTTGTATTAAATGGACTTTTAGGTCTACCCCATAAGTTTACTTTTAGTCTTCTGTCTACTTTATGTTTAGATTTAATTCTTTTTGTCATTATTTATGGAAATGTTTTTATAAGATTTCAGTAACTAATGTCAATTATGCATTAATATTTTTTTTTGACAAACTACTTATAATACTGGCTAAAACCCTCAATTCTTTGTTACTTGGTTCAAAACGATAAAATAGATTGTTTATATTCAGTAACATTGCTCTTTTCTTCTCTTTAGGAACAAAAAAATTTTTTTGATCTAAAAGAGAGTTTAAATGATTTAAAAATTTTGCAATAGAGTTTTTTGAAGATTTTTTAAGAAATTTACTCTCTTTATTAAAAATACTAGAATTTAAAGTTTTAAAAATCTCATAACATACTACGGCCATTGCATGTGACAAATTCATAGAACTAAAATTTTTTGAGGTTGGTATTTGAATTATAGAATTTGAAAAAGATAGATCTTCGTTGGATAAACCTGAGGACTCTTGACCGAACATAATGCATATTTTTTTCTTAGGGTTTTTTTTAATAAGCTTTTTAAAACTCTTCATTGAAATATGTCTTTTATTTATATCTCTTTTTCTTGCAGTTGTTGAAAATACTAAATCACTTTTTTTTAATGAGTCTATAGTATTTCTATATACTTTAACTTTTTGTAAAATATCATAAGCTCCTACTGAAGTAACACGAGCTTTTTTGTTGGGCCAACCATATTTTGGTTCAACTATATTCAATTTTGAAAAACCAAAATTTTTTAAGACTCTCGCACATGAACCAATGTTTTCGCCAAGTTGGGGTTTGATAAGAACAAAGCTAAAGTTACTTTTCATGAATATTTGCTGGTGCCTTCTCTTTGAAAAGTTTATATTCTAAACTATCAATTAATGCTTTGAATGAAGCTTCTATTATGTTTTGAGAAACACCAATTGTAAACCAACTTTTTCCGCTCTTATCAGTGCTTTCAATTAAAACTCGAGTAGTTGCTCCTGTTCCTGTATTCAATATTCTTACTTTATAGTCTAAAAGTTTTAGATCTGAAAAATATTTATAATATTTTTCAACTCTTTTAAAGTTAGACCTTATGGCATTATCCAATGCATTAACCGGTCCGTTACCTGAACCTGAACACTTGATCTCATTCCCGTCAATTAAAAATGTTACTTCTGCTGAAGTTTTAATTTCATCTGATTTTTGAACATTAACATTGTAACTTTTTACTTTAAGGTATTCAGGCAATTTTCCTAAAAGTTTATTTGCTAAAAGCTCGAAAGAAGCATCTGCCCCATCATAAGAATATCCGCTAAACTCTCTGCCTTTAACTTCATCTAAAATTTTTTGTATTTTTGGATCTTTGGAGTTTATTTTCACTCCATAGTTTTCAAGCCTAGATATAATGTTAGATCTTCCTGCTTGATTTGAAACAATTATGTTTCTATGATTGCCGACTAATTTTGGATCTATATGTTCATAAGTTTTAGGATTTTTTTTAACTGCTGAAACATGTAAACCTCCTTTGTGAGAAAAAGCAGACGCTCCGACATAGGCCATATTTTTGTTTGGTTTTCTATTTAAAATTTCATCTAAAAATCTAGAACATTCAGTTAAAGATGAAAGTTTTTCTTTTTTAAGATTTAACTCATAATTGTCATTAAAAGTCTTTTTTAAAAATAAAGTGGGAATTATTGACATTAAATTTGCATTCCCACATCTCTCTCCTAATCCATTAATTGTTCCTTGAATTTGTCTCGCTCCAGCTAAAATTGCAGCTAATGAGTTGCTAACTGCATTTTCTGTATCATTATGTGCATGAATACCCAAATTCTTTCCAGGTATAATTTTTGAAACTTTGTAAACTATATCACTTACTTCGTTAGGTAATGTTCCGCCATTTGTATCACAAAGAACTAACCATCTAGCTCCCTCGTCGTAAGCTTGTTTTAAACAATCTATTGCGTATTTTGGATTGTTTTTAAATCCATCAAAAAAATGTTCTGCGTCAAATAAAAACTCTTTTTTATTTTTTACAAAAAGTTTAGCTGTTTCTTTTATATTTTTTAAATTTTCATCATTTTTGATACCAAGTGCAGTCTTCACTTGGAAATCCCAAGTTTTTCCTACTATGCAAACAGTTTTACAATCAGCATTGACCAACGAAGCTAGATTAGGATCATTTTCAGCGCTTATACCGTTTTTTTTTGTCATCCCAAATGCTGTAAATTTAGTGTCACCAAGATTGGGTGATTTATCAAAAAATTCTGTATCAATAGGATTTGCTCCTGGCCATCCTCCTTCTACATAATCTACGCCTATTTTAGATAAAATTTTTGCAATTTTGTTTTTATCATCTACAGAAAAATCTACACCCTCTGTCTGTGCTCCATCTCTTAATGTGGTATCAAAAATATATATTTTTTCTTTTTTCACTTATACTTCCATTCTGTTTTTCCTTTTTTGTCCTCAATTAAAATACCTTCACTCAATAACTCATCTCTTATTTTATCTGCAAGCTTAAAATCCCCTTTTTCTCTAGCCAAGATTCTCTCGTTTATTTTTGACTCTATTAACTTTTCAGAAATTTTTATTGAACCTTTTTTGCTTTTCTCCCATTTTGTTTTATTTTCATCAAATAGGCCTATTAAACGACATGCGGCATTAAAAGAATCTTTTTTTTTATTATTTCCATTTATAGCTTCATTATAAAGTTCATGTAAACTTTTTATATAATTTGGTGTGTTAAGATCATCTAAGAGATAGTCAAAACACTCTAAATTCTCATTATTATTAAATTTTTCAGAATATAAATTGTACCATTTGTTCAGAGTACTTTTGCATTGAGATAATGTTGATTTATTCCAATCGAGCGGTTGTTTGTAATGAGAGCTTAAAAGTGCAAGTCTTACTACTTGACCGTTGTGTTCTTTAACAGCGCTACTTATACTCACAACATTTCCTAATGACTTTGACATTTTCTCTTTTTCCATAGTTAAAAATCCATTATGAACCCAATAATTGGCCATTTTATCCGAAGAGTTATTAGAGCATGATTGTGCTATTTCATTCTCATGATGTGGAAAAACTAAATCAAGACCACCACCGTGTATATCAAACTTTTTTCCTAAATATTTTTCACTCATTACAGAACACTCTAAATGCCAACCAGGTCGTCCTCTGCTCCAGGGTGAGTCCCAACCAGGATCCATATTTTCAGAAGGTTTCCAAAGAACAAAGTCTAAGGGGTTATTCTTTAATTTAGAAACCTCTACTCTAGAACCAGCTTTTAACTCTTCTAAATTTTTATTAGAGAGTCTCCCATAATTTTTAAATGAAGAAACAGCAAAAAAAACATGACCTTCATTAATATAAGCATAACCTTTTTTTATTAAAGATTCTGTCATTTTTATCATCTCTTCGATATGAGATGTTGCTTTAGGTTCAACAGTTGGGATTAAACAGTTTAAATTTTTACAAGCTATATGAAATTGTTCTGTAACTTCTTTGGTAATTTTATCGATAGATATTTTTTTCTCTTTTGCTATATCGATTATCTTGTCATCAACATCAGTAATGTTTCTTACATATGTTACATTATTATCTCCATAAATTTTTCGCAAAACCCTAAAGAGAAGATCAAAAACGACTAGTGAACGAGCATTTCCAACATGAGGATCATCGTAAACTGTTGGTCCGCAGACATAAATTGTTACATTTTTTGAATTTATAGGTGTAAATAACTCTTTAGCTTTTGTTAATGTATTTGAGATTTTAAGAATTTTCATTGTCAAATTTGCAAACTGGTATTGGCTTCATTTTATGAAGATTTTTTTTTCGAATTTCTAAATAATTTTTGTAATTTTTATCATTTGTGTCTAGCATAGCTTTTTCTAAGTCTTGGTATGACATCCCAAGTTGTTTCACATCTGATCTACCATCATCCCACAAACCATCAGTGGGTTCAGCATTTATAATTTCTTTCGGTATCTCAAGGTATTGACCCATTTCCCAAACTTGGGTTTTTGTACAGTCTGCAATAGGAGATATATCAACACCTCCATCTCCATATTTAGTATAAAAACCTACGCCAAAATCTTCTACTTTATTCCCAGTTCCAACGACTATACCTGAATTAGCTGCAGCTACCTGATATAATGTTGACATTCTTAGGCGGGCTCTTGAATTTGCTAGTCCATGTTCGTCATCAAATTTTCTTAATGTTTCTTTAAATGTGTTAAATAAGTTTTCTAATTCTATTAAATTATACTCAACATTTTTAAATTTAGAAGATAACCACTTTCCGTGCTTCAAACTTAAATCATGCTGAGATTTAATTTGTTTAATTGGCATGCTTAAAACAATTGTTTTTCTCCCAGTCATAGCACTTAAAGTACTTACTACTGACGAGTCTATTCCTCCAGACACTCCAACAACTAACGCCTTTGGTATAAATGGCATAGATTTACAATAATCATCGATCCATTTTATTATAATTTCTGTTCTTTTTTTAACATTCATAATTAATAAACTTCTCCTATCCTTTTCAGGATTCTATCTTAATAATTATATAATAATTATTAAGACGCCGCTTGAATAATATTTTTTGAATATGTTGAATTTTTCTTTATTTCGTCAGAAATTAGAAAAGCTAGCTCTAAAGCTTGGCTTGCATTTAGTCTAGGGTCACAATGTGTTCTATATCTGTTAGATAGTTCCTTTTCAGAAATTTTCTGTGCTCCGCCTGTGCATTCTGTCACATCTTGACCTGTCATTTCAACATGAAGACCCCCGGCATAACTACCTTCAGCCTGATGTATTCCAAATACGTTCTTTACCTCTTTAAGTACACTGTCAAACGGTCTTGTTTTTAAACCGTTTGTTGCTTTGATTGTGTTACCATGCATGGGGTCACATGACCAAATTACATTTAAGCCCTCTTTTTTAATAGCCTTAATAAGTTTAGGCAGAGACTTCTCAGCATTATCCGCACCAAATCTTGATATCAAAGTAAGTCTTCCAGCTTCATTGTTTGGATTTAAAATATTACAAAGTTTTATTAGCTCGTCGGATTTTAATGTTGGACCACATTTTAAACCTAGGGGATTTTTAATACCTTTACAAAATTCAACATGGGCACCATCAGTTTGTCTTGTTCTGTCTCCAATCCAAACAAAGTGTGCTGAAGTATCATGGTGCTCGCCAGTAGTTGAGTCTACTCTTGTCATAGCTTCTTCGAACGGAAGAAGCAATGCTTCATGGGAAGTATAAAAATTAACAGTTCTTAGTCTTCTGTTATTTTCGGGATTAATGCCACATGCTTCCATAAAAGCTAAAGCATCACTAATTTTATCTTCTATCTCTTTATATTTACCTTTTGTTTTTTTATTAATAAAACCTAAGTTCCATAAGTGAACTTGCCTTAAATCAGCAAAGCCGCCTTGGGAAAAAGCTCTTATTAAATTTAATGTTGATGCTGACTGAGAGTAAGCTCTAAACAATCTTTTAGGATCTGGTATTCTTGCTTTTTCAGTAAATTCCATTCCATTAATATTATCGCCTAAATAACTTGGTAATTCTCTTCCATCTTTTTTTTCAATTGGTGAACTTCTTGGTTTAGAAAATTGTCCAGCTATTCTTCCAATTTTTACAACTGGCAAAGAAGCAGAATGAGTTAATACTAAAGACATTTGTAATATTGCCTTAAAAGTATCTCTAATATTATCTGGATTGAACTCTGCGAAACTTTCCGCGCAGTCACCTCCTTGTAAAAGAAAAGCCTTACCTTTAACAACTTCTGCTAAAGATTTTTTTAAAGAACGAGTTTCACCGGCAAAGACCAAGGGAGGGTATTTTTTAATTTTACCCAAGACCATATTTAGCTCTTTTTCATCTTCATACTTCGGAAGATGCTTTGCAGGATAATTTTTCCAACTATTTAAAGTCCATTTTTTCATATTCAACTCTTAAGTGATATTTATATTATAATTGAATTTTATTCAACTGTTACGGACTTAGCTAAGTTTCTGGGTTTATCTATATCGCGCTTTTTCAGTAGAGCAACATGATAGGCTAGTAATTGAAGTGGTATTGTGCTCAAAAAAGGAGTTAAAGACTCATCAGTTTTCGGTAAATTAATTGTAAATCTAATATTCTCATTTATAACACTGTTGTTGCTATCTGTTACAAGTAAAATTTTTCCTCCTCTAGCAATAACTTCTTGCATATTAGAAACTGTTTTATGGAAATATTTATCATTGGGACAAATGATAATTACAGGAAGTCCATTTTCAATCAGAGCAAGTGGACCATGTTTCATTTCACCTGCCGGATAACCTTCAGCATGTAAATAAGATAGTTCTTTGAGTTTTAAAGCTCCTTCTAATGCTATTGGAAAAGAAAACCCTCTGCCTAAAAACATTGAACCATTTGCCTCTAAAAAATCTTTTGCAACGAGTTGTATCTTGTCCTCTGATTTCAAACATTCTGCTAATAAATCAGGGAGTCTTTTTAAATTCTTTATTTTTAGTTGATAATCTTTTTTTTCTAAGTCATTTCTCAAGAAAGAAAATTTCAATGCAAGAATGTATAATAATAACATTTGCCCTATAAAGGCTTTCGTAGAGGCTACTCCAATTTCAGGGCCTGCATGTATTGGCAAGGTCCAATCCGAGTTTCTTGCGATTGTACTTTCAACTACATTTACTATTGAGCAAGTTTTTGCACCATTTTTTTTACATAAATCAAGAGCTGCAGAAGTATCTGCTGTTTCGCCAGACTGTGAAACAAAAATATATAAATTTTTCTTATTAAATCTTAAATTTCTGTATCTAAACTCAGATGCAACATCTGTCTCGATTGATAAAGATGTAAAATTCTCAAACCAATATTTTGCTACTAGACAAGAATGATAAGCAGTTCCACAACCTATCAAAACAATTTTGTTGATATCTTTGGGATCTAAAGGAAAATTAAAAAAATTTATTTCATCTCTTTCTTTGTCAATATATTCATTAATGCAATTTTTTGTGGTGATAGGTTGTTCAAAAATTTCTTTTGACATAAAATTTTTATAATCACCTTTTTGAGCAATACTTTTATCCTCTGATAAAATTAAGACTTTTTTATTTACCTTATTTTTCTTAAGATCGTAAAACTCAACTTTATCCTTGGTTAATAAGCAAATATCTCCATCGTCTAAATAAGAGATTTTATTAGTCATCGACTTTAACGCATAAGAATCTGAACCAAGATAATTTTCATTATTTGAGTATCCTACTGCCAAAGGACTACCCCTTCTTGCACCTATTATAATATTATTAAAATTTTTAAAAATAATACCAAGGGCAAAACTTCCTT
>MDTB01236002.1_pt1 | contig 20237 bp, 20 predicted proteins | sample 811161 | NCBI WGS metagenome assembly MDTB01 (sample SAMN05326650, study PRJNA326480) | marine metagenome | isolation source: seawater | place: Mediterranean Sea | collected 2009 | reverse complement strand
TTAGCAAGTTCTCTATTATGAGTTGCAAATAAAATTGTTTTTTTCATTTTTTTTAATTTAAGGAAATAATTAAATATTTCTCTAGAAGTTTTAAAATCCAAATTTCCTGTGGGTTCATCTGCTAAAATTAAGTCTGTTTCTGCTATTAAAGATCTTGCTATTGCAACTCTTTGTTGTTCGCCTCCAGATAAATCACTAGGGAAAAAGTTCCACCTATTTGAAAGATTAACTAAAGACAGAATTTTTTTTGATTTTTCATAACTTTTTTTTTGACTTTCATTTCTTATAAGGAGCGGAAGCATTACATTTTCAATTACGTTAAGATCAGAAATTAGGTTATTGTTTTGAAATATAAGAGAAATCTTGTACTTCCTAATCTTGTTTATTTCATTTTTGCTTAAGTCATTTACGTTCTTTTCAGAAAAAATTATTTTTCCGGAGGTAGGTTTTTCCATTAAAGCTATCAAATGTAGTAAAGTAGATTTACCTGAACCCGAAGGACCAGTAAGTGCAATTAATTCACCTTTTTTAATAGAAAAATTTAAGTTTTTTAAAACTTCTACTTGCCTGTTTTGGTAAATAAAGTTCTTTTTCAAATTTTTAATATTTAAAATAGTTTTATTCATATTTAAGAGCATCAGTTGTTTTCATTTTAGAAATAGTTCTTGCAGGAAAGTATGAGGCTAATGAGGTAATTATAAGAGATAAAAAAAATACAATACACACAGAAACAGGATTAATTTCACTAGGCATCTGATCTAAATAGTAAACATCAGAAGGAAAAATGTTTATCCCGAATATCGTAGATAAAATATTTCTTATTTCATCAATATAAATTGAAAACAAAACTCCAAAAAATATACCTGAAATTGTAGCTAAAAACCCAATTGTAAAACCTGTTAAAAAAAATGATTTAATAATAGAGTTTTCAGATAATCCGAGTGTTTTAATAATAGCAATCTCCTTAGTTTTATTTTTGATCAAAATTGTTAAACCCGAAATGATATTAAACGCTGCAACAATAATTATTAAAGTAAGTATTATAAACATTACATTTCTTTCAACTTTAAGGGCATTAAAAAATGATTTGTTTCTTTCAGACCAAGTTGAAATAAAAATATTTTGATTCAATTTTTCAATTTCTTGTTTGTACTTCTCAGCTAAAAACGGGTCTTTTAAAAATACTTCTAAATTTATAACTCCACTTTCCTTATCAAAAATAGATCTACTATCGCTCAATTCAAGATAAATTAAATTTTGATCAAATTCATAAAAACCGCTGTTAAAGAAACCTGCAATTATGAAACTATCTTGTACTGGTATGCTTCCAAATGGAGTGTCTATAAAAGATGAAGAAACAATGTTTATTTTATCTCCAATTTCTAAATTTAAATTGTAAGCAAGCTCACCTCCAATCATTACAGTACCTGAAGAAAAATCTTTTAAACTCCCTTTAGTAATTTCTTTATTTAAAAAAGATCGCGACTTATCTTTCTCATTAATTCCTTTTATAATAATACCTTTGGCCTTATTATTTGTAAGAATAATACCCTCACCACTTATTGTCTCTGTTATGTTTATTTCATTATATTTTTGAGATATTTGTTTTTTAATATTGTGAAGATCATTTTCGTTGTTAGATTGAAGAATTAAGTGTGGATTTAAACCTATAATTTTATCAGTTAAATCAGATCGAAAACCATTCATAACTGACATTACAATTATTAAAATAGCAACCCCTAGCATTATTCCTAGATAGGAAAATAACGATATAATTTTAAGAAAGCCCTGTTTTCTTTTGGGTCTTAGGTTTCTAATGGCTATTAGTCTTTCAGTCTGATTAAACAATTTAGCTTATAAGTTTTGATTTAATATCTTTCAAATCAATAAAAGAACATTCGGAATTGACTTCTTTAAATTCAATTTTATTTTCTGTTGATTTTGAGCCAACAATAATTTGATAAGGTATTCCAATTAAATCGTGTTTTTTAAATTTTTGCGACATATTTTCGTCAACATCGTCTAACAATACGTCAATATTTTGTTTTTTTAATTCGTTATATATTTTCATTGATTTTGATAGGTTTTCTTTATCATTTTTACTTATACTGGGAATAATAACTACATCATATGGAGAAATAGACTTGGGCCATTTCATAATTTCTTTATCGTACTTAGCTTCAATAATAGCACCAACTAATCTTGATACTCCAATCCCGTAGGATCCCATTTTAACTGTATTTTTTTTTCCATCTTGGTTATCGACAAAACAGTTAAGTGGTTTTGAATATTTATCTCCAAAATAAAATATATGACCAACTTCAATGCCTTTTGTTACTACTTGATTTTCTTTAATTACTCTTTTGTCAAATTCAGATTTTTTAAATTTGTCATCTGTTACTGCATATACAGATGAATAATCTTTTAACATTTTTTCTAAAGAAGCATCATCAAAATTATAATTATTCAAATCTATTTCAAAAATGCTTTTATCAGTATAGATTTTACTTTCACCAGTATCTGCTAAGATTATAAATTCATGAGATAGATCGCCTCCTATTGGTCCGGTATCAGCTGCCATTGGTATAGCTTCGAGACCCAATCTTTTAAATGTTTTGAGATATGAAAAAAACATTTTATTATATGATGCTTTTGCACTCGTATCGTCTAAATCAAATGAGTAAGCATCTTTCATAAAGAATTCTCTACATCTCATAACTCCAAATCTAGGTCTGATCTCATCCCGAAATTTCCATTGGATATGATATAACATTTGAGGAAGAGATTTATAAGATTTGATGGAAGATCTAAATATGTCTGTTATTAATTCTTCATTTGTAGGACCATATAACATTTCTCTTCCTTGTCTGTCTTTTATTCTTAACATCTCATCGCCGTAATCGTTGTATCTACCACTCTCTTTCCATATTTCAGCTGATTGTATAGTAGGCATAAGTAATTCCTGGGCACCTATTTTATTTTGTTCCTCTCTTACTACTTGTTCAATCTTTTTCATTATTTTTAAACCTAAAGGCAACCAAGAATAAATACCTGCAGAAGATTGTTTTATCATACCAGATCTCAACATTAATTGATGAGATTTGATTTTTGCATCTGAAGGAAGATTTTTTGTAATGGGTAGAAATAATTTGGATAAAAACATTATTTGATAAATTCTCTTAAATTAAAATGATCATTTGCAACAATATAGTATATTCCTATAAAAATTACTGTAGTAATCAGGGTTGTGTATAAAAATTTTTTTAATATATTTGGGTTTTTAGGAGCCCCAGGATCAATACCTTCTAAATTATTCTTAAAAGGCTTTTCATTATGCTTTATTCCAATTGGTAAAGCCGAAAAAAAAATTATCCACCAAATTATTACATAAACTACGATTGATCCAGTAATACCCATTAAACTCTTGCTATATTTACATTTGTAAAAGGTCTTTTTCCAGTTTTCTCTTTAATGATTTTTCTACAATTTTGCTTAATAGTTTCAGTTAAATTTTTTTCTTGTTTGAAATTACTAACAGCAAAGCTTTTGCATGTTTTTGTAATCTCATCTTCTAAGTCAAATTTAAATGTTTCACTCATTTCTTCTTCTGGAATTCCATGAAAAGATATAACTGGTTTTTTTATTTTTCCGTTACTTGATATTATTAATGTTATTTCTAATAAACCGTTAACCGAGATATTCTTTCTTTTTTTGATTGATGATGAGTCTAAACTAACTGCAACATTTCCATCTAAATAAACTTTGCCTGTAGGGGCTTGATCTACTATTTTGGGTTTTTGATCTTTTGAAATTTGAATAATGTTTCCATTTTCAACTTTTAAATTAAAAGGTATTTGCATTTCTTTAGCAAAACTAATGTGTTCCTTCATATGTCTGTGTTCGCCATGGACAGGTATTACACACTTAGGTTTAACCCATTGGTACATATCTTTTAAATCGTCTCTATTAGCGTGTCCTGAAACATGAACAAAGGCGTTTTCTTCAGTTATAACTTCAATATCTTTCTTAACAATTAAGTTTTGAAGTGCATAAAGTTTTTTCTCATTTCCAGGAATTATTTTTGATGAGAATATTATTGTATCGCCACTTTCAAGATTTACATCTGGATGAATTTCATTTGCTATTCTGTTTAGGGCGCCCATAGGCTCTCCTTGGCTTCCAGTACATAAAAAAATTATTCTTTCTCTAGATATTTTGTTAGCATCTCTTGGATCTATCGGTTCTATTACATCTTTCAAATACCCGCATTGTTTTGCAGCTTTATAAATTCTATGCATTGATCTGCCTACTAAAGAAATATTTCTTTTAGTTTGTTTTGCAATACAAAAAATACTCTCCATTCTAGCCACATTTGAAGCAAACGATGTTACTAAAACTCTTTTTTTTTGACTAGATATTATTTTTAATAAACTTTCTCTAACATCAAATTCAGAACCAGCTCTACCTGGACTAAAAACATTTGTAGAGTCGCATATCATTGCTATAACTCCTTTTTCACCTATGGCCTTAAGTTTTTTTTCATCAACTTTATTTCCAATTAGTGGGTTTGGATCTACTTTCCAATCGCCAGTATGCAATATAACTCCTGCTGGCGTTGTAATACTTAATCCATTAGGTTCTAAAATTGAATGTGTTAATGTCACAAAGTCAATTTCAAATGGACCTAATTTGATTTGACTGTTTAGTTCAACTATTTTCAGGTAATTAGTAATATCTATTTTTTTTTCTTTAAATTTTTCTTGAATTAAAACTGCCGTAAAAGGCGTGGCATATATTTTGCATTTCAAATTTGGCCATATGTGCACAATAGATCCAATATGATCTTCGTGCGCATGGGTCAAAACTATTCCTAGAAGATCATTTTTTTTATCAATTATAAAACCTGCATCAGGATAAATAAGATCTACTCCTGGTATAGAGTCATCAGCAAAAGTTACACCCATGTCTACTATTATCCATTTTTGATTTTCATCAGTTCCATAAGCATAGAGATTCATGTTCATGCCGATTTCTCCGGAACCTCCTAAAGGACAAAATAATAATTTTTCTTTCATATCTAATCTATTAATCTTAATAAACCTTTAACTGTTAAATCTTTATCAACTGTAATTTTTTTTTTTATAGCGTTTTTATACAAATGTGAAAGCCCTCCAGTAAATACAATTTTAAATTTTTTTTTTGTTTTATTTTCAATTATTTTTATAATATTCTCAATAAGACCTTGGTAACCCCAATAAAATCCAGACCTGACTGCATTTACCGTATTTTTTCCTATAATATTTTTAATTTTCATTAATTTTGTATTCGGAATTAATTTTGCTTTTTCCACAAGAGTTTTTAATGAAAGATTTACACCCGGAGCAATTATGCCTCCTTTATATCTATTTTTTAATACTACATCAAAAGTAGTGGCTGTTCCAAAGTCTAAAATAATAAAATTATCTTTATTGTTTATGACACTGATAGCATTAGCCAGTCTATCAGACCCAACCTGTTTTTTATTAACATCTATTTTTAATATTTTTTTTAAATTATGTTGCTTCAGTTCTTTGACTTCTAAACTAAATTTTATCTTTATATATTTTTTAATATTTTTAAATACTTCTGGTACAACACTGCTAAAAAGTATTTTCTTAATTTTTTTATTATAGGGAGTAATAAATTTTAAATTTTGATTTGAATTAAAATTCTTTATATTTATAGTATTAAATACCTTCTTTTTTAAAAGTTTTTTTTTATTATTAAATAAACAGATTTTGGTTTCAGTATTACCTATATCGCCGATTACATACATAGTTTTATTCAAATAAATTTTTCAAAGTTGTTTTTAATATTTTTATAAATATCAGTTTTTTTAATTTTATTGTTATTATATTTCTGTAAAAAAGAAACCTGTTTATTTTCTATTTTTGGACCTTTGATAAGATTTATTCCTATTCCTACTATAAAGTATTTATTATTATTATAAATAATTGTCTCTTGCAATATACCACAAACTTTTGAGCCTTTAATTAATAAGTCGTTAGGTAATTTAACAGTAATTCTTTCATTTACAAATTTTTCTAAGCTTTTTTTTAATATCGTGTAAATCTTTTTTGATAAAGATTTAATATTTATATTTTTCTTTAAATCAAAATATATAGACATAAAAATGTTTCCTCTATATGATGTCCACTTTCTACCATATTGTCCTCTTCCCCTTTTTTGTAAATTAGCAATAATTAATGTTGGTTGAATTTTTCCTTTTTTAATTCTTCTTATTGCTACGTTATTAGTACTATCGACACTATCATATTGAATTATTTTAATTTTCATTAAATAAATAATCCGTTTAATAAGGAATTTATTATTGATGGAGATATAAAATATAAACTTAATATTAAACAACTTAAAAATATTGTTGTCTTAATACTCACATTTCTAACTTCATCAAATTTAATTTTATTATTATCGAAATAAATAATCTTTATAACTTTAAGATAATAAAAGGCTGAAATTACTGTTGTCAATAATCCTATAATTGCTAAAGCATATAATTCACTTTCTATAACAGACATAAAAACAAAAAATTTAGCAAAGAAGCCACCAAAGGGAGGAATTCCAGCTAAAGAGAAAAATAATATTAAAAAAGAAAAAGCTAGTAAGGGTTTTTCCTTAGATAGACCAGAAAGATCATCTATTTTCTCAGTATATCTTCCATCGGTTTTCATTAAATATAGACAAGCAAATGCACCCATATTCATAACAATATAGATTGTTATGTAAATTATGGTTGAGGTATACCCTGATACTGTACCAGTGGCTACACCCGCCAGGGCATAACCCATATGGCTAATGGAACTATAAGCTAAAAGTCTTTTAATATTTTTTTGACCGATAGCTGCAATACTTCCAAGTATCATTGAAGCAATAGAAATAAATATTATGATAGTTTGCCATTCTTCAATTATATTTTTAAAAGGAAGATCCATAAATCTTATAATCACTGCTAAACCTACAGCTTTAGGAACCACTGCAAAAAAATTAGTTATAGATGTTGGGGCACCTTGATAAACATCTGGTGTCCACATATGAAAAGGAACAGCTGAAACTTTGAAAGCTAAACCTACTAATATAAAAACCATTGCAAATATAGCTCCAATATTTTGTGAAATTAAACTAGTGCTTATGTCATTAAAATTTGTTGATCCTGTAAAACCATAAAGTAAAGAACAACCATATAAAAGAAGTCCTGAGGATAACGCGCTTAAAACAAAATATTTTATTCCTGCTTCTGAGGAGATTGTGTTATCTCTATCTATAGCTGCTAGTACATATAATGCCAGTGATTGAAGTTCTAAACCAAGATAAAATAAGATTAAGTCGTTAGCACTGAGCATAAAAAACATACCTAAAATTGAAAACATTATAATTATCGGATATTCAAATTTATTTAATTTCTTATCTTTTATAAATTGCTCAGAAGAAAAAAAGATAAATATACTTGATAATAAAATTAGTATTTTAAAATAATCTGAAAATTTATCATTTTTGAATGAGTCTAAAAATATTTTTTGATCCCCTCCCCAATCTGTTAATATCAAATAAATTACACCTATTAAAATCAAAGTTGATAATTTCATGACTATAGAAAAACTATTTTTAAAAAAAACTCCCACCATCAGAGCAAAACAAATTCCGAGGAATAATGCTATTTCGGGTAATATTAAATTTATATTTTCCATTATTTTTATTTTACGAAATTTACTGTCAATTCATTTTGATGATTTTCAATTATTCCATTTACAGAAGTATCCATAGTATTTAGCAGTGGTTCGGGATAAAATCCAAAAACTATACTTACTAAACATAGAATTATCAAAACCGATCCTTCTAAATAATTTATATCTTTTAATGTTGAAACAATAGTATTGTTAGTTTTTCCAAAAATTACTCTTTTAGCCATCCAAAGCATATATGCTGCGCAAAGAACAACGCCTGTACTTGCTAAAATTGCTACTAAATAATTAATTTTAAAAGCACCCAATAAAACTAGAAACTCGCCGATAAAACCTGTTGTTCCAGGCAAGCCTAAAGCACCTAATACAAAAATTATAAATATTAAAGAAAAGTTAGGTAAATAATTAACCACTCCACCAAAACTTTTTATCATTCTAGAGCTTGTTCTATCATATAAAACACCTACACATAAAAATAAAGCAGCCGAAATTATTCCATGACTGATCATTTGAAATATACTGCCCTCTATTCCTTGTTTATTAAAAGTAAATATACCTAATGTTACAAAACCCATATGTGCCACTGAGGAATAAGCAATTAACTTTTTCATATCGTCTTGCATTAATGCTACTAATGAAGTGTATATAATTGCAATAATACTAAGAGTAAAAACTAAGGGTGTAAAAAATTCTGAAGCAATTGGAAACATTCCTAATGAAAACCTTAGGAAACCATATCCAGCCATTTTTAAAAGAATTGCTGCTAGTATTACTGAACCAGCTGTTGGTGCCTCAACATGAGCATCTGGCAACCAAGTATGAACAGGCCACATAGGAGTTTTGACCGCAAAAGAACTGAAAAAAGCTAACCATAATAAATACTGATACTCTTCAGGGATTTTTAATTTATAAATTTCTGTATAATCAGTGGTACCCACCGTCCAGTATATGAAAATAATAGCTGCTAACATTAATACTGAGCCCAACAAAGTAAATAGAAAGAATTTATAAGCAGAATAAATTTTTCGAGGACCTCCCCATATACCTATAATTAAAAACATAGGTATTAGTCCTGCTTCAAAAAATAGATAAAAAATAATTAAATCTAATGAGCAGAAAACACCTAAAATAAACGTTTCTAGAATTAAGATTGCTATTAAGAATTCATTAAGTCTTTTTTTTATACTATTTACACATGAAATTATACATATAGGAGTAATGAACGCTGTTAAAACTAGAAATAAAATAGAAATCCCATCTATACCAAGTTTAAATTTTATTAATCCACTTATCCAATTTTTTTCTTCTACAAATTGAAAACCGGAAAGACTTTTATCAAAAGAATACCATAGGAAAAAAGTTAAAAATAAATTTGCTATAGATGTAAATAAAGAAATATAAATCGCACTTTTATTTTCACTTTTTTGGCTTGATAAAAAAATAAACAAAGCTCCAAGAAAGGGCAAAAAGATAATAGTAGATAAAATAGGAAAATTCATTTAGTTCAAAATTAAGTAAGTTATTAATGCAGAAAGGCCTATCAACATTACAAAAGCATAATCATAAATATAGCCACTTTGAAACTGTACGGCTTTGTTGGAAATATATTTTATAACTTTAGATAGACCATCTGGACCAAATCTATCTATAGTATCTTGGTCTCCTTTTTTCCAAAAAAAGACTCCGATTTTTTTTAAAGGTTTTATAAAAGTAAAATTGTAAATCTCATCGAAATACCATTTGTTAAGTAAGAAATTATAGAATGGTAAATTAGATTTTTTAATGCCATCCAATATCGATTTATCTTTTATATAAAGGTAATAAGAAAGAGGTATAGCTATTATGATTAAAACTGGTGTTAATATTATAAGCCACAAAGGAATATTTTCTAATCTAATAAAATCTAAAAATAAAATTGACCTTCCCCAAAAGTTAGAATTATTACCTATTAATAGTTCTTTAAATAAATATCCAGCTGATAAAGCTCCTAAGGCTAATAAGATTAATGGAATAATCATTACTAACGGAGATTCTTGAGTTTTTTCTATTGGAATTAATTTGTTGTTGTACGTTCCAAAAAAAGTTTTAAAGAATAATCTCCAGGAATAAATTGATGTTAAGAATGCAGTAAATACTCCTACTGAACTAGCATAGTAACCTACCGAAGTACCTTTTAAATAAGCAAATTCAATTATTGCATCTTTTGAATAAAAACCTGATAAAAATGGGAAACCAGTTAACGCTAATGTCCCAATTAACATAAGTACCATTGTGTATGGAATTTTTTTCCAAACTCCTCCCATTTTTGTAATATCTTGTTCATCTTGAAATGAATGAATGACTGAACCAGCTCCCAAAAATAAAAGGGCTTTAAAAAATGCATGAGTAAATAAGTGAAACATAGCTATATGATACGCTCCAACACCAGCAGCAAAAAACATGTAACCTAACTGGCTGCAAGTGGAGTAAGCAATAATTTTTTTGATATCATTTTGAACCAAAGCCACTGAGGCAGCGAATAAGGCTGTAATCATACCTACTATTGCAACAAGATTCATTGCAAACTCAGAATACTCAAAAATAGGTGAACATCTAACTACCAAAAAAACTCCAGCTGTGACCATTGTTGCGGCATGAATTAAAGCTGAAACTGGTGTGGGACCTTCCATTGCATCTGGTAGCCATGTGTGTAATAAAAATTGAGCAGACTTACCCATAGCGCCAATAAATAAAAATATGCAGATTAATGTGATAGCATTAAACTCACCTCCAAATATACTTAAATTCGTTTTAGTGAATTCTGGAACTAGAAGAAAAATTTCATCAAAATTTAAAGTTCCAAACATCAGGAATATTATAAATATCCCAATAGCTAAACCAAAATCTCCTACTCTATTTACTATAAAAGCTTTTATTGCAGCGTTGTTAGCTGTTTCTCTTTTAAACCAAAAACCGATTAACAGGTATGAGCATAAACCAACTCCTTCCCATCCAAAAAATAATTGTAAAAAATTATCTGAGACAACCAAACATAACATTGAAAAAGTAAATAACGACAAATACGACATAAATCTTGGTTTATGAGGATCATGACTCATATAACCTATTGAATAAATGTGAACCAATGCTGATACTGATGTCACTACCACTATCATTATTGAGCTTAATGGGTCAATATTTATTGACCAATTAACATTCAAACTACCCGAGTTAATCCATTCAAAAATTAGATAATTTCCGTAATCGCCGTTTACTAGACCATCGTAAAAAATGAAAAAAGATATCACAGCCGATAAAGTAACCATTAAACATGAAAAAACTTGAGAAAATAAGTTTCCAAATTTTTTTCCGAAATAAGTAACGATAGATCCTATTAAAGGTAAAAAAATTGCTGCGTATTCCATTTAACCTTTCATTTCATGAATGTCTTCAACTCTTATTGAACCTTTATTTCTATAAAATATAACTATGATAGCTAAACCGATAGCAGCCTCAGCTGCGGCAACAGTTAAGATTAACATTGTAAATATTTGACCTAATAAATCCCCAGAAAAAATTGAAAAGGAAATTAAATTAATATTTACTGAAAGTAATATTAATTCTACAGACATTAGTATCACAATTACATTTTTTCTATTTAAAAAAATTCCTACTACCCCAAGAAAAAAGATAATTGCTCCTAAAGTTAAATAGTGTCCTAAACCAATTTCAATCATCAATTTTTACTCCTTTATTAAATTCAACATCTCTTAACATTACTGCTGAAGATTTATCTCTTGAAATTTGTTTTAAATAACTTTGTGACTTTACATTTTCTCTTTTTCTGTAAGTTAATATGATTGCTCCTACCATAGATAGGAGTAAAATCACGCCTGATAATTGAAAATATAAAATATAATCTGTATACATCACACTTCCAATCGAGTGAGTATTAGTCACGGTTTTATCAATTACTAAATTTGAACTGGACATTATATTTTCTTTATATTTCCAGCCACCAACAACAACTAAAAGCTCAAGAAATATTAAAACTGAAACTATTAGTCCAGAGGGTATATGTGTGGACTTTTGACCGACGAACCAAGATTGTTTTTGTTGAGCAACATTTAACATCATAACTACAAATAAAAACAGTACAGCTACTGCTCCTACATATACAATTAGAAGGATCATTCCTAAAAACTCTGCTCCAACCATTATGAATAAACAACCTACTGAGATAAAATCTAATATTAAGAAGAAAACAGAATTTACTGTACTTCTTGATGTAATTACCATTAAAGCTGAAAAAATTGCTAAAATTGAAAAGAAATAAAAAAAAATTGCATGAGCTAACATTTATTTATAAATTTTGTCTGTTTTTAAATTTTTTGCTAATACAGACTCCCATCTATCTCCATTGTCTAAAAGTTTTTCTTTATTATAGTAAAGCTCTTCTCTAGTTTCTGTTGCAAACTCAAAATTCGGGCCTTGTACTATAGCATCAACTGGGCAAGACTCTTGACAAAGTCCACAGTATATACACTTCAGCATATCTATATCGTATCTTGTGGTTTTTCTGCTACCATCTTCTCTTTCTTCCGATTCAATAGTAATAGCCTGAGCAGGACATACTGCTTCACAAAGCTTACAAGCTATACACCTTTCTTCGCCATTCGGATATCTTCTAAGAGCATGCTCTCCTCTGAACCTCGGACTAATTTTACCTTTTTCAAATGGGTAATTTATAGTTTTTTTAGGTTTAAATATTTCTCTTATGGCTTTAATTATTGCTAAGAAAAATTCTGATAAAAATATAGTTTTTAAAAATCTATTAAAATTCATTAAAATGAGCCTTTAGGTAATTTATCAAAGTAAAGTAAAAAACTAGCAGTCAAAACTACATAGATAAGTGAAAATGGTAAAAATACTTTCCATCCTAATCTCATCAACTGATCGTAACGATATCTTGGTACTATAGCTTTAATAATTGCAAATAAAAAAAATAAAAACAAAATTTTAAATATCATCCAAAGTGGAGCAGGGACAATATTTAAAGGGTAGATGTCTAAAGGTGGTAACCAGCCACCCAGAAATAAAATAGATCCCATTGCGCACATCAAAAGAATGTTAGCGTACTCTCCTAACCAAAACATTGCATACATCATTCCGGAATATTCTGTCTGATATCCTGCTACTAATTCTGCTTCTGCTTCCGGCAGATCAAATGGTGGTCTATTAGTTTCTGCTAGAGCAGATATAAAAAAAACAACAAACATTGGGAAAAGTGGTACTACATACCAAAGATTTTTTTGAGCTAATACTATGTCGTTTAGATTGAGAGAACCTACGCATAAAAGTACATTTATAATGATTATCCCTATAGAAACCTCATAGGATACCATTTGAGCAGCAGATCTTATAGCGCCCAAAAATGGATATTTAGAATTAGAAGCCCATCCTCCCATTATAATTCCATAAACTCCAAGGGAAGAGATCGCAAAAAGATATAGTATACCCACATTAATATCTGACAATACTAATGTTTCGCTTAAAGGAATTACAGCCCAAGCAACTAAAGCTAAAGTCATTGTTATTATAGGTGCTAGAATAAAAATTGTTTTATTAGCACTTGCTGGAATAATGATTTCTTTAAAAATATATTTTAAAGCATCGGCTAATGTTTGAAATAAACCAAATGGTCCAACAACGTTAGGTCCCCTTCTCTTTTGAACCAAACCCCAGACTCTTCGATCTAGCCAAACAATCATTGCAACTGAAACTAATATTGGAATGACTAAAAAAAGAATTTTATAAATTTCATTTATTAAAATAATAAAGTAATTCATTTTAATTATTTGTCCCTGATTTTAGGTTTTTTAACTTTATATCTCGACACTCACTCATTACTTTAGAAGACCTAGATATACTATTAGAAAAATAATAATCTATCGGATTGATAAAAATTTTTTCACTTTTAAAAACATGATCAATTTTTTTTGTAGGTTCTTTATACTTAGGCAAACTATTTAAAGATTCAAAATTTATTATTTTTTTTAAAACTTCATCTCTTAAAAAATTAAAACTATCAAATAAACTTTTATTTTTATAAGCTTTTGCTAATTTATTAAATACTTTCCAGTTTTCTATTGCTTCACCAGCCGGGTACGAGGCCTTTCTACATTCTTGAACTCTTCCTTCTAAGTTTTGATAAAGTCCATTTTCTTCAGTATAGGCAGCGCTAGGCAAAATTACATCAGCAATTTCAGCTCCCCGATCACCATGACTACCTTGATAGATTACAAACTCATCATTTTTATCAAATTTTAAGTTATCAGAATTTAATAAGTATAATATTTTAAATTTTTTACTCTTAATACTATCAAAAAACTCAAAATTATTTTGATCGCTGTTAAAAATTTTTAGATCGAGAGCTCCAACGGTTGACGCATTTTGAATTAGTACATTTAGCCCATTCCACTTATCACTAATTAATTTTTTTTTTGAAAGAAAATTTTTTAATTCCTCAAAAATGTATCCTCCTGAATCTAATTCTAATGCTGACTCTCCTATTATTATTAACGGTTTTTTAGCTTTGTTAAAAACCTTGTTAAACTCATGTTTTTCTTCAATGATATCTTTTATTGTTTGGGTGTTATCACCTATAATTTTATACTCATAAGTCTGATCTCCAGGGTTCCCAATTGAAAAAATTGGAGTTTTATTATTACTAAATGCTTTTCTTAGTCTAGCATTCAAAATTGTTGCTTCGTGTCTTGGATTACATCCTATCAGTAGTATTAGATCTGATTTTTCAATACCGTTTATTGATGAATTAAAAAGATAATTCATTTTATCTTCTGGGTTAATATAAAATTTCTTTTCTCTAAATTCTAAGTTTGTACTTCCTATTAATTCAAAAAATTTTTTAAAGGCTAGTGTTGCCTCTAAACTTACAAGATCTCCCAAATGCCCAGCAACATTTGTTTTTTCGGTTACATTAAGTTTTTTGCAAATAATGTCTATAGCTTCATCCCAATTTGATTTAACTAATCTATTATTCTTTTTAATATATGGAGTATCTAATCTTTGTTTTAATAATCCGTCGCAAGAGTATCTTGTTTTATCTGAAATCCATTCTTCATTAATATCTTCATTTAACCTTGGAAGAATTCTTTTTACTTCCCATCCATAAGTATCTACTCTTATATTCGAACCAACCGCATCTAATACATCAATACTCTCAGTCTTTTTTAATTCCCAAGGTCTAGCGGAAAAAGCATAAGGTTTTGAAGTTAATGCACCAACAGGACATAAATCAATTACATTACCTGATAATTCAGACTCCATAGATTTTTCTAAATAAGTTGTTATCTCCATATTTTCACCTCTGCCTATAGCTCCTATCTCAGGCACTCCAGCTACCTCTGTTGCGAATCTTACACATCTGGTGCAATGAATACATCTTGTCATCTGTGTTTTAATTAAGGGACCCATATATTTTTCACTTACAAATCTTTTGTTTTCTGAAAATCTTGATTTATCAACTCCATAATAAAGAGATTGATCTTGTAAGTCACACTCTCCACCTTGATCACATACAGGGCAATCTAAAGGATGATTGGCTAAAAGAAATTCCATTACACCTTTTCTTGCTTTTTCAACCATTTGAGTATTTGTTTTAATATTCATTCCTTCTCCAGCTGGCATAGCACAAGAAGCAATAGGTTTTCGTGACTTATCCATTTCCACCAGACACATTCTACAGTTACCTGCGATTGAAAGTCTCTCATGATAACAAAATCTTGGAATCTCTGCGCCAGCTAATTCACATGCTTGAAGAATAGTCATACCTGGCTCGAATTCTATTTCTTTATCGTTAATAATTATTTTAGGCATTCTTTTTTTCTAATAAATGTTGATCAATTAAGTATGGCACATCTTTTTTCTTTTTAATAAGAGGATCGTTACTACATTTTTTATCAATTTCTTTTCTAAAATGTCTCAATAATCCCTGAACAGGCCAAGCAGATCCCTCTCCAAAAGCACATATTGTATGACCTTCGATTTGTTTTGTAACATCTTCTAATAAATCAATGTCACTTAAAGTTGTTTCTCCTTTAGTAGCTCTATTTAAAATTCTCCACATCCAACCAGAGCCTTCCCGACAAGGAGTACACTGGCCACAGCTCTCGTGTTTGTAAAATCTTGCTATTCTTGCCATGCATGAAACAATATCTTGATCTTTATTAATGACAACTATCCCTGCTGTTCCTAAACCACTTTTATTTTCAACCAGAGAGTCGAAATCCATTTTAATTGTTTCACAGATTTTTTTAGGAAGTAAAGGCATTGATGATCCGCCTGGTATAACTGCTTGTAAATTATCCCAGCCTCCTACAACTCCACCAGCATAAGTGTTTATCAATTCTTTAAGTGGAATACCCATTTCTTCTTCCACATTACATGGAGAATTTACATTTCCAGATATACAAAAAATTTTTGTTCCAGTGTTTTTTGGTCTTCCTAAGGATGCAAACCATTTACCCCCACGCCTCAAAATTGTTGGTACTACAGCAATAGTTTCAACATTATTTACTATAGTTGGACAGCCATATAAGCCAACTAAAGCTGGAAATGGTGGTTTAAGTCGAGGTTGACCCTTATTTCCCTCAATACTTTCTAACAATGCTGTCTCTTCACCGCAAATATAAGCACCTGCTCCATAATGGATATGAATATCAAAATTCCAACCAGATCCACAAGCGTTTTTGCCTAAAAAATTTTTTTTATAAGCTTGATTTATAGCCTCTTGAAGTCGTTTGCCTTCAAAGTAATACTCACCTCTTATATAAATATAACAGACGTGAGCTCCTGTTGTAAAACCTGCTATTAAGCATCCTTCAATTAACTTCTGAGGTTCAAACCTTAAAATATCTCTATCTTTGCATGTGCCTGGTTCTGACTCATCTGCATTTATAACTAAATAATGTGGTCTAGAACCAATCTTTTTTGGAGCGAATGACCACTTCATTCCAGTCGAAAAACCAGCGCCACCTCTTCCTCTTAACTCTGAAATTTTAATCTCATTAATGATCCATTCTTTGCCTTTTAAAATAATTTCTTTTGTATCTTTCCAGTCATCATTTTCAATTGCCTTTTCTATTTCCCATCCATGATTGTTATATAGGTTTTTAAATATCTTATTTTCTTTTTTAAGCATGATCTATTCCATTAATTATTTTTTGATTTTCAGGTGAAGTATTTTTTCTTCCCCTATAAGAGCCAGATTTTAATATTTTATCTTTAAATATTGAGTCTATAATTTTAGCTGTACTTTTTTCATCTAAATCCTCATAATAATCATCATTAATTTGCATCATAGGCGCGTTAACACAAGCACCCAAACACTCTACTTCTGTCCAAGAGCATTCTCCGTTTTTAGAAATTTGATTTTCATTTTCAGAAATTTTTTGTTTACATACTTTTACTATCTTATCGGCACCTCTTATTAAACAAGGCGTTGTTGTACAAACTTGAATAAAATATTTACCTACTGGAGATAAATTAAACATGCTGTAAAAAGTGGCTACTTCATATACGCTTATGTAAGACATTGATAAATATTTTGAAACATATTTAATAGCTGCTAGAGGTATCCAATTATTATTTTGTTTTTGAGCTAAATATAAAAAAGGCATAACTGCACTTTTTTTATTTTTTTCAGGATATTTTTTTAATATTCCTTCAGCAATATTCTTAAACTTTTCACTGAACTCAAATGTTTTAGGTTGATCCGGATTTACTTTTTTCAGACTCATCTATCTACCTCGCCAAATACTATGTCTAATGAACCTAAAACCGCTGGTACATCTGCTAACATATGACCTTTGATTAAAAAATCCATTGCCTGAAGATGTGAAAACCCCGGAGCTCTTATTTTACATCTATATGGTCTGTTGCTTCCATCAGATATCAAATATACTCCGAATTCTCCTTTTGGTGCTTCTACAGCAGTATAAACATTTCCTGCTGGAACTCTAAAACCTTCGGTAAATAACTTAAAGTGGTGTATCAGCGCCTCCATAGATTGTTTTAGATCTTCTCGACTTGGTGGTGATATTTTTCCATCAACAGTTTTAATAGGTCCTTTTGGCAAATTTTTAATACATTGTTTAATTATTTTTACACTCTCCCTCATCTCTTCAATTCTACATAAATATCTGTCATAACAATCTCCGTTCTTACCTACTGGAATCTTAAAATCTACATCTTGATAGCACTCGTAAGGTTGTGATTTTCTTAAATCCCATGGAATACCTGAACCTCTTAGCATTACACCTGTAAAACTATGATCTAACGCTTCTTTTTTAGAAACTAATCCAATATCAACATTCCTTTGTTTAAATATTCTATTTTCAGTTAATAAATCTTCCAAATCATTTATAATTTTTGGAAATGTCTCACAGAATTTTCCTATATCATCGATAAGTTTAGTTGGTAAATCTTTATGAACTCCACCCGTTCTAAAATAGTTAGCATGAAGTCTTGAACCTGAAGCTCTTTCATAAAAAGTCATTAAAGTTTCTCTTTCTTCAAATCCCCATAAAGAGGGGGTTAAAGCTCCAACATCTAAAGCTTGGGTAGTTACATTTAATATGTGACTTAAAATTCTTCCTATTTCACAAAAAATTACTCTTATATATTTTGCTCTAGCAGGTATCTCTATCTTTAACAATTTTTCTGTAGCCAAAGCAAAAGCATGCTCTTGATTCATTGGGGCTACATAATCTAACCTATCAAAGTATGGTAAAGCTTGGGTATAAGTTTTATTTTCTATTAATTTTTCAGTCCCACGATGTAATAATCCAATATGTGGATCCGCCTTTTCAACAATCTCACCTTCTAATTCCAATATAAGTCTTAGCACTCCATGCGCTGCAGGATGTTGAGGCCCAAAATTTAAAGTCATTGATTTAGTTTTCTTCATTTTTTTTACTTTCTTTAACTTCTTTTAAATATTTTGTTCCTTCCCAAGGACTGCTAAAATCAAAATTTCTATAGTTTTGTTCTAATTTAACTGGCTCATAAATAACTTTTTTTTCTTTTTCGCTATATCTAACTTCATTAAAACCTGTTAGTGGAAAATCTTTTCTTAAGGGATGTCCTTTAAAATTATAGTCTGTAAGAATTCTTCTTAGATCGGGGTGGTTGATAAATTTTATACCATACATATCAAAAATTTCTCTCTCCATCCAATTAGCTGATGGAAATATTTTTACAATAGAGGGTATCTTTTCGTTTGTCTCTAATTTTATAGATATTTTAACCCTAAAATTATTTTCTATTGAAAGTAATAAATATACCAATTCAAATCTTTTATCATCATTAGGATAATCAATTGCTGCTATGTCAATTAATTGTTTAAATTTAAATCTACTATCTAATTTTAAAAATTTTAAAACATCTTGGATTTCGCTAACAGAAGTTTTTATTAATAATTCTCCAAAATTTATTTCTGACCCTAAAATTTTGCTAGATAATTCGCCATTTATTAATTTTTCTATTTTATCTAAATTTATTTCAATCATTTTTATCTATTAATATTTCCCTCACGTCTAATTTTTTTTTGAAGTTGGAGAATTCCATATAATAATGCTTCTGCAGAAGGTGGGCATCCTGGAACATAGATATCAACTGGAACAATTTTATCGCAACCTCTAACAACTGAATATGAATAATGATAATAGCCACCTCCATTGGCACAGCTGCCCATTGATATTACATATCTTGGTTCTGGCATTTGGTCATAAACCTTTCTTAAAGCTGGAGCCATCTTGTTAGTTAATGTTCCCGCAACTATCATGACATCTGATTGTCTTGGTGAAGCTCTAGGTGCTGCACCAAATCTCTCAAGATCATATCTAGGCATAGATGTATGCATCATCTCAACTGCACAACATGCAAGACCAAAAGTCATCCAATGTAAAGATCCTGTTCTAGCCCAATTTATTAGATTATTTGTAGAAGTAGTTATAAACCCTTTGTCAGCAAAATCTTTTGCAATCTGCTTAAACTCATCAGGAACTTTTTTTAATCTCTCATCTGAATCTAATATTCTCATTCCCACTCTAATGCCCCCTTTTTCCATTCATAAATAAAACCAATAGTTAAAACTGCTAAAAATATCATCATTGACCAAAATCCAAACACTCCAATCTTTCCTAATGTAATCGCCCAAGGAAATAAGAAAGCTATTTCTAAGTCGAATATGATAAAAAGTATTGCTACCAGATAAAATCGAACATCGAATTCCATTCTAGAGTCATCAAATGCATCAAATCCACATTCATAAGCTGATAGTTTTTCAGGATCAGGATTTCTCGGAGAAGATATAAAGTTTATTAAGATAAAGCCCAAGCTTATAAGCAAGGCTATAAATAAAAATATTATTATGGATAAATAGTCTGTTAAAAAGTTATAAATCATTTTAATCAATATCTACCTCAATACACATAG
>MDTB01091922.1_pt1 | contig 20242 bp, 50 predicted proteins | sample 811161 | NCBI WGS metagenome assembly MDTB01 (sample SAMN05326650, study PRJNA326480) | marine metagenome | isolation source: seawater | place: Mediterranean Sea | collected 2009 | reverse complement strand
TACTTAGTAAGTATACCAGATAATGAGGTAAAGGTCAATAGTTTTATTGTAAAGGAAATGTCAAGGGATTTGTCAAGTCGCCGGCTCAAGGTCGCGGGTCGGGTAGCTTGGCCAACCCCACCTTGGTTGAGTCTCGCCGGTCCAAGCGATGCGAGCATGGTCACCAGAAGCGGCTGTCATCACAAGACCAACGCGCCCAGCGTAGCCCTGACGCATAGCCCGCTTGTTCTGCTTGCCTCGCACCAGTGAACCAACGGGATATTTAGGCGGCGATGGCAACAGGCTCTCGCAGACCTGTGTGATGTTATCACGGAACGAGCCAGCGTGATAGTCGGAATACAGGCAGCTATGGTCATTGACACCGCGAACATGGAAGTTATGCGCGTCGGCGTCCAACTGATCCTCATCGGTGCAAGCACCGTTAGCGAGGAACGAACCCACATAGCCATTGTGCTCGAATGTCCAGCGGTGACCAGTCAACTGTACCTCGATGTTGATGCCTTGCTTGGCGAAGTGGGATTTGACTTTCTTGATGGCGTTGCGAACTTTCATGTAATGCGCTCCTTGATTACCTATATAATATACCATGCGCGGACGAAGATTGCAAGGGGTTTGTTGTCAAGGGAATGTCAAGAAGTGTATGCACACTTGGGAAGACCCAACTGTTGACGGACGCTATCTGCCCACGAATCCGTCGACCATGCGTAAGCATAGGATCGCTGTTCTTTGGTGCTGAAAATCTGCTTCATGGGTGCGAAGTTCTCAAGCCAATCTTTGGGCATTGGGGGAACACTGCCAGAGGGCAGACGTTCAACAATGTTCGCATGATCCATGGCGTCGAGATTCAAGTTTCGCAGTGCGCTACCATAGCTGCTCTGGCCCCTTAGTTGCGAGTTAGTGGACAACTCCAGAACGGCTATGCTGTGACTGTGGGCGTCAATACTGTCGAAGTGAACTTTCGTAACCAATGCGGCAACTTCGTGTTTTCCCCACTCGTTGTTATGGTTGTATCCGTGAGTCTTTGTAACAACCAAAGAGCCGATGCCCATGCCACTTGCCTTAAACTTTTCGTACCACTCCGTTCGGACTCGACGTGTTTGCTCCATGTACAGCGCGTAATCGTTCTTGGCGTTCTGGCATGTACGGCGGGTGTGTCCTTTTACCCCGCAATATCCGCAAGTTACGCTTTTCATGCGCTCGGCTTTAGCTGCCTTGTTGGTCACTTTCCTGCCGGTCGCGGGATCGATCTTGGTACGCTTGATGTAGATAGCGCGATTTTCTTCAGCTTTGCGAGTATGGTAGTCTATGTTCCACTGACGGTCGTGATGCTCACCGCGCGCCTTCAACTCTTTATCGCTCGCTGACTCATAGTATTCAACGTCTGCAATGTTCTGCTTATAGCGGTTCAAGTAGCGTTCGTGAAGTGTTGGACAACTCCGCTTGTTGTGACCTTTTTGGTAGCAGTGCGAGCATCGGACGGTTCCGTTGTAGGACATAGTGTGTTCTCCTTATTACTCTTATAATATAACATAAGTGAGAGGGGTTTACAAGGGTTAAGTTGTCAAGAAGATGTCAAGGAAGATCGCTGACAAGCACAAGATGATGGCTCGCCTCGGGTCTTACTTCTGCTTTACGCTTGCCCATCCAAGAAACTATCGTATCATAGTTGCCTGCATACTTCCCAATCTCAACCACAAGACCAATGTGAGTAATATCTTGCTGCGCCTTCTTGTGCCAGTATGTTACCAAATCACCGACTTTCACGCTTTGCCCTTGTGGTTGGCGTTACCAGCGTTGTATGCAACGTGGCGCATTGGCCGGTTGCCGATGGTGCTGTTACTACTCGATAGATGCCCACCATAGCCACCGTTGTGCCCTGTGTTGTCCTTCCAAGCTGATGCGTAGGCGGCACGGTCCTCGTTGCTCTCAAAGGCAACGATGGAGATAGCAGCCGCCTTACCGTCGCCAGATCCAAGCCCCAGATACTTCACAGCCGTCTCGGTGCCAAGCTCCTCAACACAGTCAGCACACTCGTTAATCTTGCCGCCAACTTGACGCTTGGCAAACGAATCGAGATCAAAAGAGATTCCACAATGTTTACATTCTTTCATATTCATTTTTACCTACCAGTCGATTGGATCGTTGAGTGGCCATGAGTTACTATCGACAGGGCAAGCCGTGCCCTTCATCATGCGCTGGGCGCGCCGATCAGCAGCTTTAGAAGATTCAACTTCAAACTCGCCGAAAGTTCTGGCGTTGTGATTTTTTGCCATCTCGCGCGCTCGCACACCATGATCAATAAAATCATTTTCAGCAACACTAAAAGTCTGACCTTCCAAATCGGTAGGCTCCGTGTCAATGTTCCAGTCAGGATCATCATGGCGCGCCACCTGCTCCATAAGATCGTGTTCAAGGTCACGCAACTCGGCAATATCGTGGCCGTGTGTGTCGCCACCCATGCGCGCGATGACATGCAAGGCATCCATGATCATATTGATCTCTGCCTCGGTCACCTTGATAGTCAATACTTCGTCGTTCATATAACTCTCCTTGTTATGTATATATTATAGCCCATAACGCGGCTGTTGTCAATGGTTAGAATGTAAAGAGAATGTCAAGCCCGCTATACATGAATCGCTGTTCTCACCGCGTCTTTCACTCGCCAGCCACCTTTCAACTCCCCAAGGGGTATGGGTTCATGGGTGACATTGAACCCGTTACTCCATTAGTTTCGGATAGCCGACTTGACATTCTCTAGTAAAATCAATAGGTTGCGGACCTTTCAATGTGGATGTCGAAGCCCCAGCCATGAACTTCGTTGTCGTCCATTTCCTCACCGATGCGGACAAAGCGGTAATACTCGTCAGCGTTCACTTGCTTGCCGTCAACTTCAATCTGCTCATCTTCACACCACTGGATAAAGTCTTGCAGAGCCTCAACTTCTTCAAACGTGTCGTACCACTTGATATGATCCCAACGGAACAAGAACGCGCCCTCAATGTCGCAGTAGTCCTTGATCATTGTGTCAGCTTCCGCGAAACACATCTTGCGAGCCTCGGGAGACTTTGCCATCGTGACCATAAACTGTGGCATGACTTCGGGACCAACAGCTAAAATAACTTCAGAACGATAGCCCATCTCTACGCCTCCGCTGCGTTGTGGAGTGCTGCGGCTGCGATGATGAGCGCATCAGTCAACTCGGGGTTCTTCTCTTGTGCAATCTGCCCAGTAATCATCATCATCGTGATAGATACCTCAAGGTTTGAGCGGTTTTCTTCCATCGGCGTCAGCGTCGGGAAAGTGTTGATAAGGTTGAGGGTCTTCAAGTTCATTTCGTTTCTCCTTATGTATATAATATAGCATCGTGGGAGGGGTTCGTCAAGGATTAAGTTGTCAAGAGAATGTCAGGTGATTTGTTTGAGGTAGCGGCTGCTCATAATCTCGCGCTTACCACTGCCAGCCCACTCGATAACCCACCACTCTCCAAGGCGGGATGACTTAGGGACGGCGATGACGATGCCGACAGGACGCCGACCCTCGCCATAAGTTCTTTCTACCAACATTCCGGGTGTAAGTTGAGCCTTGGTCACTGTGCCACCTCTCGCTTTGCGCGTGAATCTTCAATCATCTTATCAATCCAATGACCGCCAAACTCTGCTGCATACTCGTTGCGGAGCACCAGCAGCTTCTCGCCGTCCTTGGTTTCGTTCTTGAGCTTGTACCCAGGGATAACAAACTCCGTGCCGATAGGAGCACCCAGGAAGCACTCACACACAGCGTATGGTACGGACTTCCAGCGGCTCTTGGTCTCGCCGGTTGCCTTGTCCTTCCAGCTACGACGGAAGCGCCGGAACTGCATATCAACAACGCGGGCTTGAATATTCGCGCCGCCTGCGGATGGGATGATTACGAGGTCGTCTTTCTTGAGATAGGCCATTGTGGTCCTCCTTGATTACCTATATAATATAGCATAGGCAGTAGGGTTGGTCAATAGAAAAGTTGTCAAGAGAATGTCAGGACGTGAAACATTCCATAAAACACCAAGGCACTAATGGCAATCATGATCATTTGTTCGCTGTATGTCATGGCTTTTCCGATAGGATAGAATACTTGAGCGTTGGCGAGATATTCGAGTATTCAAACCTCTCATCCTCGTTCTCGCGGCGATCCTTAAAAGTGTGTCCAATGATAAACATTTTACCCACAAGCTCGCTCTCAGGGTCAGTGACGGTCCAGAAAGTATGCTTCATGCCTCGCTCACGATGAGCGCACATCACTCCAGTGCCCTTTGGGATGACGCCTGCATGCCAAAACTGTGAGACATTGCCTTCAGAGTCGCGCCAGTAGTGCGGGATTCCTGTTGCATCTTTAACAGTCTCAAACATGTTGAGATTGATGAACGGCACCTCTGCATCGTGCCTAAAGAAGCCTACCGTGCGTCGTCTAACCTTAGCTCGCTTCATTTACTCCGTCTCCGTGCCGACAAAATCTCAATGTCGCCAACAGCAAACCAACGATCAGGCTTACCGGCAAGTTCATAAGTTATTCGCGCGCGCAACTCATCGGTGTTCGACCAGTCACCAGTAAACGGCACGATTTCTGTGCGTGACCCAACGATAATCTTTTTCTCATTAGTATCCAAAACTTTAACAATATCACCTACTTGCGGCACTTATCACCTCCACGTCTTGCGGCATGGCGTGAACCATTCGACCGCTACCATTTTTTACAACCACGTGATGTATCGTCTCAAATACACCGTGCTCCTTAACATCGACAACAATACCAACAGTTTGCTGCCCTAACTTCAAATGAACTTTTACCAAATCACCTACTTTCACTGATTACCTCCAACCATTTCTTTGGTTCCCAGGACGCTTCCGCATCTTGAATCCAATAAACCTGAACACGGCGACCATGCTTATCGCCATCTGATTTGGTTCTCAAAATAATCCCCGTCGCTGGCTCGATTGAACCGGGCATGTGTACCAGATCACCGACTTGCATAGTTTTCTCCCTGATTACCCTTATAATATAGCATTGGAGTGCGCTGTTGTCAATGGTTTCTTTGTCAGAGAAATGTCAAGCCTCGCTGACAACTTCGATTTTATCTTTGCGTGGTCTCAGAATGTGGAAAGTGTTGCGCTCAATGCACCACATTTGCCATACAGCATCGGCGTGATCGCTTGGAGTCATGCAGATAAAGCCGTGATACGGACCATCCCACTCATCGGAACCAATGCCAATCGCCCCGTCGCTATAAAATACGCGAACAAAATCACCGTGCTTCATACTCAATGTCTGAAGTTTTTACATAAAAAACAACCTTGTCGCCTGTCTTTACATGCTTTAGTTGTTTGTTAGTGAGCTTGACCCACGTGTAAGCATCCGGCGCGTTCGTAACCTTAACCTTGACCATGCGATCAAAATACATTCTTTCATCCAAAACGACGCCAGTCATCTTGGCTTTGTTGGCAGAACAGCCAAGCGCGAAAAATAAAACAAGAAACTTCATTTTACTCCCTCAATATGACGGCACTTACGTCGAAAACTAAAGCCGGGGCAAGTGCAGGTGTACGCCCCGTCAGATAACTTTACTGTATAAATATTTCCTTTGCTACCCTCAACCTGCCAAACTTTTTCTCCAGCGGGGCGCTTGATTTCACGCGGCTTGTAGGTCATGTATTTAGACAGTTCGTCAAAGGTTGTTCCTGGCGGGACTTCAACCCACGCAGAGCCAGCGATTGCATAGCAGATTCCGTCAGCATTTCTGAAAAGTGCTGGTGGCATTGATACTTCGATAGGTTTCACATCATCCCCATTGTTACGACCATGCCGATCAGGAAACCCAGACCGACCATTACAACATATTCCCAGACCATTTTACCCTCCGCAAGTAAAGAAGTGAATACCAAAGAAAAGAAGTGCGCCCCAACACACCGCGTCAATAGCAACAAGAGTCGCAGCGAGCTTGTTTTGGCCAAGTCTAATAGCAGTTCTACCCATGAATGTCTCCTCGTTATACATATAATATATCAGCGTTAGCACCATAAGTCAAGCCTTTAGTTGTGAAGAAGATGTCAAGTACATTATGTCATCGTTTCTGGGGTTTACCATATGTTTGTAGCCGTCGCACCAGACGATCCAGATGACATCCCTGTAGCCGCCTCCACGCCTATCATCATTGACAAACGCATCCAGCACAATACACGGGTTTGACCAGTCCTCATCGCCAAATGTTTTTGGCTTGAACGAAATAAGATCACCGACTCTCATGGGCAACCCTCAGAACTTGTGTGTCAAACCACGCTATCTCACCACCTGTAAACAAAACTTGTGCTGACTTGGTTGCATGTCCAGTCTTTGAGAGTTTCAAAACTATGCCCATGGCTGCACTATAAGTCTCCATATCATCATGGAGTGGAGCGTCATAATACACCAGATCACCTACATTCACGCAATACCCCAGATGGAATATCCAATCAGGGACAACGCACTGATGACCCCCGCCCAGCTATAAACTAAAAGCAGTTTCTCTGCTCTTTCAATATCATCTTTCATTGTGCTTTTTTTACTCATTTGCAAACTCCAGCTTTTTTGCTTGTTCGTGTGTATAGTGCCACTGACCATTTATATTATCCCATTTTACAACAACATAGTCAACAGTTATTTTAATGACAGAGCCAACCGGATTCTCGGTTCTTAGCACTGTATCTCTTGTTACTCGATCACCTACCTGCACTTATCACCATCACTTCATCTTCATACATCACAGAAGCACCATCCATAGGATCATAGAACGATGGCGCAGCCCACTGAACTTTAATGCACGGCGGCTCATGGGGCGCGCCCCAAGCAATCACCATGCCAGTTTCGACCACAATGCCCACGCCCACCGCAGGCTCCGTAACACACTGCACAAGATCACCAACACTAACTTTACTCATCAACTTTCTCCAAATACATTTCATGAAACCTCAAGACCATTCCATTTGTCATAAAAACTTTCCAGACTCCTGTTGGTTCTGGCTTTTTATCTGTGTAGTGAACAATCGTTTTATATTGTTCAACAATGTGACCCATACGTGTTGCCGGCATACGATCATCATGCGTACCGTCTATGACACGAACAAAATCACCCTTTTCAAATGTCTTCGTCATCGTCCTCTGGGTTGGCAAACCCATCCCATTCCCATGTGCTTTCATAATAACCTTCATCATTGTATCCTGATTCAAATGTGTAATAACTGTTAAACTCTCCATCTGACATGGGGACGTAAAACAATGAACCTGTCTTAGTTGGATCCCCAAGGTTCTCCATAATGTTTCCCAGCAAATACCTCATATACTCAATGTCTTCAAGCTGCTCCTGCTCTTTTGCTAATCTTTCTTTTTCAGCTTCTTCCTCTTTCTTTTGTTTGCGAAAAGCTGCAAGGTCAACAACATTATCATCGTATTCTTCCGACATTAGAAAGGAACCTCCTCTCTAAATAGTGGAGAACATTCGGATACCAACTGGTGGAACACTGTGTCTGCAAAACTTTTTGCAAGCTGGATATGGGCAAGTGTAGCTTTTATGTTATCAGCATAGGTTAGCGGGACATCATCGAGGCTAAGGTCCGCGACCACACATACACCGGCTTTAGTGCGATGGCCAATCTTTCGGTGATTTGACATAAGTTCACCACCAAGCGCAAAAAGTGTGCCGTGGTGATTACGCGCATTTTTTCCTTCTTTCCACATGCGAATAACATTTAGATTGTCAGAAACATGTATATCGCCATAAGCACTAGTCATTTTTGTTGCTCCATACTTCGTCCGCATAGTTCTTGGTGAATCGCAGCGATGCAATATCTTCAAGGTCAAAGTCTTCGTCAGTTTTATAGTTTTCCACAGCATGCTTCCCAAACTTGCGAAGCATCTTAATAAACTCAATCTTGCCAAATGACTTTTTGTGTGCTCCCAGCGACCCGACATACTTTGTATGCATGATGCGAACCATCTTATATGCGTCTTCAATGCCATTGATGTCGTCCGAGTCTAATACGATTGTCATTTTCATAACTATAATATACCTTATTGCGGCGGTGTTGTCAAGTCATGCGCTTGTCAAGAAAGGAAAATTTTGGGCGAAGGAAAAAAATCGCGCGACGGGGCGTCGGCATTATGCCCTCTGGTGAATCACCAAATCCTTGCCCTCGAAATAAACCATCTTCGTGTGCCCGAACCACATTACGCCGTACTTCGGATCTCCATGGTCGAACATAATGTTCGCAATCAAACCTGTCTTGTCGAACCAAGGCTTGTTACCTTTGCGGTCCACAATATCTCCAACATTAAACTTTGTAATCATCTGCTCGATGCCTTTAGTTGTGCAATGCCAGGAGGCGCATCGCCATCAACCATGCCGCCGTGCTTTGCTATGACGTTCGTAACTACCTGAACTGGGACGTAAGCATAGATTGTGCCAGTGGGATCTTTACGATCTTCACAATACTCCATTAGCAACGATTCCTCATCTGATGGGAATCCTACTTCTACCTCATCGTATCGCGTGGCATTGTTTTCTCGTGGTTTACAGTATGCGCCGTCATGTGCTTGCACCGACATATTGAAGCCGTCGGCGCAATATACTCTCTCGTACCTATGCTGTCCCATTATAGATCTCCACAATCTTAGTTAGTTCTGCACCGACTAAACCGGCTGCTTCTTTTTGTGCGCCAGTGGTGGCATGCTTAAAATCTTCTTCAATCCAAGTAATAACTGATTTGGTAAAGTAATCTGCGTCCTGTAGTGCCTCGCTGACAACCAATAGAAAGTTTGCATAGCGCCTATGAATCAGACCGAACTCCCATCGAAACTTATCGTTTTCGTGGAGCAAACAAGTGTCTGCGACGTTTAGCAGGCGCTTGAATACATATTGTCGGATTGCCTCGCGTAAGTCTGGGGCGTTCTTTGCCTCGCGCGGTAAGGACGCTTTCATTCTATAAAAATCGTTCACTTTATTCTCCATCAAGAATGTTTTGGATTGCGGTATGAAGTTCGTACATTGATGGCGGCGATGCGCGCGCATCGTTTAAAATCTTTTGAATATCGATCAGCTTTTTTTGGGGTGAGATAATCTTAATCTTTGGATTCTTAGTGGACTTCTCCTTTTCAGGGTTACTCCATCTTGTTTGATAGTTGTTGCGGTCATGGTATGACATTTAGTGGGCTCCTGGGGATGATGGGTAGATGGTGCGCCTAGCGGGATTTGAACCCGCGACACCTGCTTTATAAGAACAACGCTCTAACCCCTGAGCTATAGGCGCATGTGCTGGGGCTATTTTTATGAACGTCCGGTCGATTGACTCTGGTTTATGTCCGAGTAAGCTGTCTCCTAAGTTGTTGTTTGAAAAACGGTATGATCCTTTCCTTGTTCTGCTTCTGTGCCAATTGGGCTTTCCACTGGCGTATGGATACAAGCCTTGGCGCGAATCTGAGGTGTGCGAAACCTAACCATTATGATACCCTCGTCAGTGGTATCTTTTTGAACTGTGCCGTAGGACATGTAGGGAAACTTTTTGATATACTTCTCCCTCTCCTCGGCTATTTCTTCTTCGGTGCCAAAGATAAAGCATTTCATTCTAAAGCAATCAATAGGTGTTTCGTCAATAGTCATGTCACACCTCTGCTGTTTTTGAATCGGCTTCAACTTGTCGTTGAGAGTCGCCCATTTTCAAAATAGCCCAGCGCAAACCGACGACAAACATAGTTGCCGCCGTTACAAAAGATGCCATTCCGACAAATTCTGGAAGGTTGCCTGTCATATCTTACTCCCTAAAATAATTTGCGAGTCCCATCAGTGTCGGTGCCCAAAGACCAACAAAGATTCCAAACCTTTCTGCATGAGCGGCATCGCCATCGGCAGAAACCCATACAAAAATACTTGCAGCCACCGAAATCAGTGAAGCGGCAAAAAATGCAATTGCAGTATTATCATTTTTAACTAACATTATATCTCCTTATTATCTAAATGTTAATGGTACACCAGATAGGATTCGAACCTATGACCCTCGGCTTAGAAGGCCGATGCTCTATCCAACTGAGCTACTGGTGCTTGGAATTTTATGTCATTTCAAAGACATCATGATCTTGGATGTTTGAGCGTGGAGAAATCTCGTCACTCACAAAGTTCTCATAAAAATATACGGGGTGATCGCCCGGTACAAGTGCGACAAGGCAAAGATTATTTTTAGCTCCATCGCGCGCTGCTCTAAGCCAGGACTCTTGTTTGTTGACCTCGCCAAGATACCTCATCCGCGTAAGACTACCCTGTCCACTTTGATAAATCGCAGTATAAATCATTTCAGTATTCTCCAGCATGTACGTCCTCACACATGATAATAGGGTTGTTAGTTTTTGGAACATAGAAGTTGTCATGAGCTTCAATGAAAAAAGAAGCTCCAGCTACTGTGCTACAGGGAAAATTAGAGAGTGGCATTTCCAAAATATTTGGTGAGGATGCTTTGCTGTCAATGTGCAACAAAACCTTATCACTGCTGCTACTTGCGACTACGCCCCAAAGCATTCCGAGTTGTAAAAGCCTATTGAACATCTGCGCTCTCCTTATCTTTACAAATTATAACAGGAATCGAATCCTCTGTCAACTTCAAAATGTAAAAAATATCACCTTCATTGATTTGACAAGGAAAAGCATTGAGGGGCATAACCGCATGACCCGGCTGATTGGTCGCGGGGTTCATGTTTAGCTCAACTGTTGCAAAAAAGTCGTCTTTAGAGTCAACAGTGCCAATCAACAAAAATGTAGTAAGAAGTTTCATTATATCTCCGGTATGGTGGACCTTCTTGGATTTGAACCAAGGACAACCCCGTTATGAGCGGGACGCTCTTACCACTGAACTAAAGGTCCGAATAAGGTGGTGGGTCACGCAGGATTCGAACCTGCGACCAGCGGATTAAAAGTCCGATGCTCTACCAACTGAGCTAGTGACCCTAAAATGTGTAAAACTTATCCTCTTGAGGCTTCGGGGGTTTACACAGCCCCTCTTCAATCAAATGCATCGCATGCCTACCAAACCAGCCCTGCAATCTCCAAGCCAATCCAGTGTCAATAAGGTGCTGCCATGCTTCGTAGTATTGTTCTGGTTTCTCCGGCTCTGAATAGCCTTCCGCAATATTGATAGCTTCCATATCAGACATTCATCTCTCCATTGTGTAGCGTTTCTTCATGAACTGTAAGTACCTCGCCTGTTTGAAGTAAATGAATAACCCACCCTTTCTCGGTGGTTGGCACCACATCATCAACCTCATCAATCGCGATTGATTCACCCTCAACATTACACTGTTCAAGTAATACTGCTGGACCTTGATCTAACCACACTTTTACTTGTCCTGCTCTCATTGTGTAGTCTCCCTTACAAACTCAGAACCAGCCTCATATCCTGTGCTAACAGCAGTGTTGAGTTGGTTACGGGCTTCATTAACTTTCAATGGGTTATCAGCAATCCAGTTTACGCTAACATAAAACATGATTGAGATAACGATGTACTTAATGATTGTGCTCATTTTGCTCTCCTTTAAAATGGTACTTGAGGCGGGGCTCGAACCCGCATGCCCAACGGGCGAGGGATTTTAAGTCCCTTGTGTCTACCGATTCCACCACTCAAGCATAATAATAATATATCACCTGCGGGTGTCCGCGTCAAGAACTTTCTTCATGTTTTTTGTCAAGAGGATGTCATGACATTTTGAAGACTTCATCTTCAGTAAAGAAACGTCTGATTCCGTCTGTACAATGTACGACATAAATGACTTCGAACTCATCTTCGAATCCATCCCAGCATGCAAAATCAACATCAACGATAATGCCATGGTAATCATCCAAGGGCTCACCATCTTCATCGTGATAGCTGTAGTAATACTGATAGTTGTAATACACATGCACGCAGCGCACAAAGTCGCCCACTTTGTAGCGGGGGTATATGTTGATTTCATCCACATAGTAACTATTAGCCTATACTTTCTTTAGCCAGTCAATAGGGCACCACTCTTCAATCTCTTTTGTTCGACTGGTTTCATACAATGATGGGTTATCAAACCAACGAACCCTAACAAACTCTTTTTTTGGCTTCTTAGCCCAACTTGCGTTGTAGATAAGACAAGTTGTAATCAAGTCTGGGTGCCTTGCGTGTTCTTTAAGTTTTCTGCGGTATGCAGCGCGCGCATCATACTTGCTGCCAATCGCATCAATTGCTTCCATAAATTCATCAAACGTGATGCCGGCGTCTGCTTTCTCAATGAGATCGTGTGTGTGTTCCAGCACAATACCCATACCTTTATTTTTACGACGAAACATACAAACCAGATCGCCTACCTTAACTTTAGCCATACTTTCTCCTACGTTAGTAATATAGCATACTGACAGAATAGTGCAAGCGATTAGTTGTCAAGGAAATGTCAGTAGTCACGGGGCTCAGGAGCTTCAAGGATTGCATCAATATATCCAATGGGACATTTAGTCACGACATAGCGCCAGCCATGCCATTTCGTGTGACTAAAGGCGTCATCCATAAGACCAGAAAGCGGCTTGGAAGGTTCCTCAACCTCCAAATAAATATTTAAAAGTGTACCGCCATCATCACTGTCAAACTTTACACAAAATCGCCCATCATAAATATCAACAACATACTGGCTGACCAACCTAATGGTATCTTTTTTATCCAACTTCTCGCCACTAAAGTGCCTACTGGCCATTTTTATTGTCCCCTGTGCTTAGTACCTCAATGTCCTCTTCTGATGCATTGAGTATCATTAATCTTTGTGTTCTCGTTTTCAGACAAGAGTTTACTATGATGGCGGCAGGGTCAACCTTTGATACTTCTATAATAATACCATAACTGTATATTGGAATTGCGCCTACAAGCGTGTCACCACTGGCTTCATATACACTATGACCAGTGATCCATCTCACAAGATCCCCCTTTTTGAAAACAGTGTCCACATAGTAACTATTTCAAGGACACACCATTCACTCATTTAGAGTTAATGTTAATTGATCATACCCACCAATAACAAGCGTTTCTTGTCCGCAATCGCGAATAACTATAGGAAATGTGTGCCAATTAAATTGTTCTTTTATTTGTTCTCTGTATGTTTTGGAAAAATCACAGTTGATAAAAACATACTCTTTGTCACTGTCCATAAGGTCTGCACATGCTCTTAAACAAGATGGGCAGTCGCTAATACCGTAAACTTTGTAAACCATTATTCCCTCAATTTTGTTTTGAAAATCTTTACCATTTGTTGATCACTGATGTACTTTATCTCGTGATCACAGACACCTTTAAATGCATTTCTTAGCGATCTCAAAGAGCATTCTACAGTCTGGTTTTCATACCGCATATGAACCTTCTTTGCACCACGATTACAAATTGAGAGCGCATCTCTGTGAACTGATTTAAGTGATGAATAAACACCTAAAAAGTTGTCAAACTTGTCAAATAAGCAGTAGATATATATTTTTGTCATTTTGGATCACGCTACACAATTCTCATTTGGTTCATAATTTTTATTAGCGAGACTAACTATTGCTTCCAGAAATTTAACTCTCTCTTTTAACATTGAAATTTGATTCTTATCATCATCGTTTTCAATGGCCACACACAATTCTTTTTCAGCATCCAACAACTCTGTGATTGTTTCTTGATAGAGATGATTAACATAAATACTTGTTGTAAAGTCGTATATTAACGAATAATTATCTGCAAACGGTCCAACACTAAAGTAGTTTTTTAATTCTGTCATATCTTCCTATCCTCCGCAGCCTTTACACCTATTCCGCTTGCTTTCTTTATATTCTTTTTTAGATAATCTGATTTTTTTAAAACTTGAAACTTTGTCCTCTAACATTCTTCCTTGAGCCAAACACCTTACAAAGTCATCTTCCCAATTATAAGCACCACAGACCACGATCTGCATGGTAGGTTGGTACAATAGGTATTCACCGGGAAACACTTTTGATTCTTCGTTAATGTCTTCAAACTTCATCTAATACTCATCATTCTGTCATATGCATCATACTTCATATCGTTTAACTTTTGTAGTATATCTTCACGTCGTAGTATTTTAAATGCGATATTCTCAGGGGAAAACTCTTGTTTCGGACTGTCAAGTCCGGCTTTTCTCATGCGCCTTATCTTTTCTTTTACTCTCTCGATAGCGCGCAAGCCCGTGTCATACTTGCCCTTGGTGATAATATGCTGGATCATATTTACTTGGGTTTCAATATCGTCGCTCTTTTTTCTTGCCAAGCTGATGTCAATATCAACAGTGGTTGGATCAGGCTCAACCACCCACTCTTCGTTCATAATTGAATAAATGCCTGAAGATTTATGGACATCGCCAACATTTTCAACATATATCTCTACTTCATACCCATGTATTTTAATGTCGTGTATATCATTCCAGCGCATCCTGGCTGCATCAAAAAAAGATTTGACTAGCTCTGTGTCCTCGTCAATTTTATCGAAGTCAACGACGATATGAAGGTCAACATCTGAGTATTTTGACCAATTAAAGTTTGCCAGCGAACCAGTGAAGCGTATATCCTCAACTTCTACAGGGACACTCAGCCCGTTAATGAAATCAGTTGCGATCTTCGTCAAGCGCCGAGCAATCTTTCTGTCGAGCCTGTCGTCTTCTTTCCAGAACTTATCATCTAAATTAGGCTGCTTCTCAAATGACTCAGGTTCAACCTCCTCTTCAAAACGCAGCCTATCAGTGCCGGCACGCTTGACTGGCACATTGTAAGGAGCGCCAGACTTCAAATTCTTGTGCCCAGCGACTGTAGAATACATGTCATTCTTGCGGCGTAGCTTTTTGTATGCCTTTTGTGCCTTGCTTTTAAACGGAGTGGGCTCTCGCTTACCTCTGCGTGACTCGTTAAGTAATTTAAACCATTTGTCCATATAACTAAATAGTCTCTAAAAATCTTATGGTGGCGTAATAAATTCAGCCATGATCCACCAGTTGCTACCATCTGATTGTATGACTAAAGAGTTCTGATCTGATAGCACCTTAGTAGCAGAGCCTTCAATCGTTTCTGAGCTGTTCGGATCTATTGTAACATTGGCTGAAAGATTAGAGTCAATTCTTTTGATAATATATTGTCTACCCAATATGCCTGATGCTGTGGGGAGCGACAAAGTCACTACTGAGTTAGCTGGTGCATTAACAAAAATAGTGTGATCGTCTGCATCTGCCGTATAGTTTTGTGTAATTGTCCTGCTGGCATGAGAAAAAGATGTACCAACATGCAAACCTGAGTTTGGTGATGATTCTTTAACCCCGATCTTATCATTGGCGCCATCAACATATATTGCATGTGTGCTATTATCAGATTCAACTCGGAAATCCATGAGGGATTCAGAACCATCATTAATCACTACCTCGGGTGTGCTAACGCCTGCTACACTAGAGATGGCCCTGAGCCTAAGCCCTTCTCTTAGCGTGCCGCCATCACTTATTTCAAAGACCATGTGCTTATTACTAGTGCGGTTTATTATCTTAAGGTTGTCGGAGTCATTAATATAAATTTCTGCTCTGTTTTGACCACCTTCTGTAAACTTTAATTTTGGCTGTACACTGTTTAGGGTTAAAAGTGCAGATGGATTTGAAGTACCAATTCCAACTTGCGAACCTGATACTACCAGAATTGCGTTGCCGCCGGCTTCGAGGGCGATATAATCATCTTCAAAATCAATCTCAGTATTTGTATCGCCTTCGAATTCAATGTCATCAAATTTTCGTTTACCCCTTGAATATTTGTATGTCATAATTTTAGTCCTATAATGGTAAGTGTTTACTTGCTGCGACCGCATGAATATCTGTACCGCTACTTGCAGTACCGGCGAGTATATCGTCTACAGTCTGCGAGAACGTCACTCCAGAGTCTGTACTTTCGTAAACGTCTCCACCGTTGGTGACTATCATCCACGTGAAGCCATCTGTTGTAATATCACGAATGAACGCGCCACTATATGTTGGATTTGCAAAATTGCTTGTTGTTGTTCCGTTTACATCGAGTCTGGCAATCTCGGCGACTCTATTAGATGTAAAGACTGCTCGACCATTTGCGGCCGCAATATTTGCGCGGGCGCCCGGATCGAAGTCGCTATTAGCAGCGACCGGTTTATCAATCCCAAGATTAACCTCGCTACTCCAAGTGGTTAAATCAGAATCTGCTGCTGTTCTCACAAGCAAATTGCTTTCCCCACTCCTGGTGTATGCCACAATCCAAGTTGAATTTGTATAAGCGACACCTTTAATAGCATCGAAAGTGAAAGGTTGAGATGATGAGAATGAAGCGCCATCGTCAGTGCTTATAAGCATTCTATCGGATTGACCAGTTACAAACTTGCCGCTGCCATTACCTGCTATTGAGTAAAGGGCAGTATTGTCATGCGAAGGTACCGTTATTTGGCTCCAAGTCGCCGCGCCGTTTGTGCTGCGGAATAGTCTACCGACTGTACTACCTGCTAACCAAACACCTGACGTAGAATTCGTCGAGTCATTAGCCCAAGCAACCGCCTGCATTCTATTAACAGTAAGATTACTGGGGAGATCTACCTTTGTCCACAGGTTCCCATCTGTAATGTCAGTGGAACTGACTGTAAGCTCTCCAGTGCTTGATCCGTTACTGAAAACGTATATACCGTTACCGCTTCCGTCTTTACCATAAGCGCCATCCCACGAGTTACCATTGCCGGACACTCTGTTGTATGTCGTCCACGAGGTTCTGTCGCCATTTGCAGCATAACTAACATCGCCGGGACCCGCATCATAAGCGACGACCCAGTAGCTTGCGGGCGTAGCAGAAGCTGTGTATAAGTCCTCGCCTAAACCATCAGCATAACGAGAATCATGTGACAAATAGCTTGCACCACTTGAAGACCATGAGCCACCATCACGACGCCACTCTAATGTTACACTACCTGTGTTAGCATTATTCCCAGCAATCAGAGTGACCACGTAATAAAATTCAGAACTTAGTGATTGGTTTGAAGACTCAACAGTAGTAAGGGCGTGTACTCCTGCATTATCAACAATTGCATCAGAAGGATTTAAACTTGCAACAGGGTTCTCTGCGTTTGTGTCGAGCCAAAAATATGAACCGTCTTTAGAGGTTGTTCTAAATTGCCAAGATGTTGAGTCGGCATCAGGCTTAAAATATCCTCGCCAAACATAACTTTGTGACAATGCTATGCTAAAATTACTTATTTGAGTAGAAGCCCCTGAAATAGCCGACACATTACTGCTAACTAACGTAGATGGTAATGGGCTGTTAGACGCACTACCTGAGTAAATGTCATACTTCCTATATCTTAAGCCGGCAGTATCGGACCATCTGGCTGGGAACCCAGCAACTCTAAATTTATAACTCATAACAACTAGCCTCCGTCGTAAATAGTTTGCTCTCCGTCTTCAAACGTAATAATTGTCTTATTTGTTGGGTGTGGTTTGATATGTATTTTTAAAAAGTCATCAAATGCATCAAAAAAGGCGATAGATCCACGTGGAGCGGGTGTAAGCCAATGTATAACTGTGTGTCCGGTTGCAAAAGTGGCGCCCTCAATGACAACGCCCTCGCCAGAAACACCCGATTCATCATGCTGTCTGCAAACAGTAAAGGTTCTAATGCCCTGTGGGGCGCGGTTGCTGGGTTTCTTTGGCTTTAGATCGGCAGGCTCCGTGGACAATTCAGTTGTGCCCACAAGATCGTCAGAAGTGGTCATCAGGCTTCCCCTTCTGGTTCTCTTGTTAAAAGCTCCTGTACATATAGCTGCTCTATAGCTTCTACGACAGCCTTGTCGGACTCTTCAACATCCGGGCATACCTCTTCTTCGGGGTGCTCTCTTTTCGTTGTCTGAAGGGACATGAACTGTTTTAAAATTTCAATTTTATCGTTAATATCGCACATATCTTTGTCAACGCAATTTAGTTTTTCAAGCAAGTCAGCTAATTTATTTTTCTCTTTGGGCATAATTAGACCTCGTTATTGGTTAATATAAATAGGTTGGATTTACTGGTTACGCTCTTCTTCTATTGAATTAAGAGCAGACAGCCAGTTAATTCTATAAGCCGGCACGACCAAAACAATGTTTTCAATAATCTCAGGACCGGTGATTCCATGTCCGACATCTAGTGCAATTACATAACCAATATACTTACCAGTCTCTGAAAAAACACCTGAACCCGATGACCCGTGCCATGCATATGAATTCATATAAATGAAGCCTTCAGAGTGATGGCCAACTATTTTTCCATCTATTGTTAGTGGTCCCATATTATTTGGGAAACCAGTATAGTATGTTCTCGACATGATTGATAGCGACCGCATCCAATCTTTTTTAGTTGTTGCCACCATTTTAGGAACCTCAATAGGGCTTCTATCTTCTAGTTTTTCGATTTGGATTATAGCGTAATCGGCATCATTGTTAAGTTCTATAAACTTTACACAATCTTTTAAATCATCATCAACAACTATCTTTGTGCCTTCACAATCTCCAATAATCCCGTGACGTGTCGTGATTACATAATAGTGTTTAAACATTGTTGTATATGTGCCTGATGAGGATGCAACACTCCCATCTTCATCAGAGATTGACAATATTCTAACTGAGCTACTCCGTGACTTGTGTATTATCTGATCTTGTCTGCTTACTAGCACATGTCTAGCGTTATTCTCTAAATTAGTTATTTCCGCTTGTGTCGGTACTCTTGTGATATTATTGATATTGTATTGGGCGATGAACCCTAAGATGGCACCAATTGATGCAAAGAAGCAGACTCTTGCTATTCTTTTTAATATTGCCGCCATATAGTATCTATGTTGTTAAGCTTGTTTTTGGTAACTTAAAAACACAGGGATCTCCTTCAGACCAGATTTTTTTGCAAACCAGATAATATCTTCGTTGCCGGTTACTTTAATTCTACCGTTCATTCCAATAGCGATATATGCCGGCGACGTTGGTCCTGTCTTGATAAATTGTCTGTATCTTCCTTCAAAATCTTTCATGTCTCCCCGATACTCTTTGCCACCAATAAACGGAAGCAATTCTTCAACTGGCATCATAACGTGATAGCGCATGTCTGTAGAATCCATTGGTGCATCATATGCCATGACGCCACCCTCGACCCAATCATCAAGTATCGACTGCAAAGTGCTTCTGGGCGTCCTCATTGGTCTTGAGCCGTAGCCGTCTGGTCTTTGAGCGCCGAGCGATGTAGCCGAGCCACCAAAATTACTGTAACCGTAACCAGAGCCAAACCCATATTCTTGTAGGTCAGTGACCTCAGATAGCCTCTTTCCTGGGGTTACTTCGACTGGCGCGGACCAACCCACACCTTGTTGATTAATTACTTCAACACCTTGAACAGAATTCATTTCAGGCACCAGATAATTTTCAACAAATTCTGTTCTTGACTGCTGACCAACCAGCGTAAACTTGATAGAATATCTTACTCTCTCCCCCGTGCCTGTGGGCTTGCTAGCTTTGGCAGAGACTGTTGTCACGTTTGAAATGCCTCTAAGTTGATCTTGGAGTTGTTTTGTTTTTGACGCTCTTTCACCCGAAACATTAGCATCTACTTCTAACTTATAAAGCCTGACATCGACATTTTCAACCAGCGGTGCTTGGTCAGCAATTAATCTTTCGATTCTTGCAATCTGATCCTCTACACTCTCACTATAAGTCCTCATGCTGACAGGCTGTCCGCCCATCATCTGTACTTGCCTATCCACAAGCTCATCAAACATTTTTGGCTTGCCATCTTCGTCGACATCAGCAATATCCATAGTCGAACGGAAGTTGTTTCTCACCATCGGGATAAGAAACTTGTTTGCCATGACATATCTCTGGGGTTCATCCATATCTGCATAGTTTTGTTCAAGCCAACTGATTATCGCGTACACTCTCTTTGCCGCCTCGATAGTTTGGGAATATCCGGGATCCTCTTCGTAGGCATCAATGACTCCGCCGTAAATCTCTTTGGCTTTATTGATTGCGTCTTGTGTTCTTTGGTTGTCCATAACCATAGCGATATTGCGCTGAATGCGCTCGCTGTGGGATCTAACAACATCCGCGATAACGCTGTTAGCGGCTGCTTCTACAACTTCCTCATGCTCATTCAGGTAAGCAGCAATCTCTTCTATAATCTCAAACTCTTCTGACGGCGATTG
>MDTB01053403.1_pt1 | contig 20243 bp, 19 predicted proteins | sample 811161 | NCBI WGS metagenome assembly MDTB01 (sample SAMN05326650, study PRJNA326480) | marine metagenome | isolation source: seawater | place: Mediterranean Sea | collected 2009 | reverse complement strand
TATGCAAAAAAAGCTGCTCCGGATCAATCTTTTTCGTTGAAAAAGCCCGTGTTGAACGTTCCTTTCACATCCCGCGTAGACTGCGGTTGGTGGATTGTATTTTTTTGTATACAATCATTTTGGCAAACAGCTGCCATAAGGGCCAGCCGATGAACAAACTTGAAGCCCTGCCAAAAGCATGGCCAACAGACATCACCACCGATCCGCCTCGGTCTGCCGAGACGTCGCGCGGGCAGCATGTCTACGCCCAATTGACGGCCGCCATCCAAACCGGTCGCTTGCAGCCCGGCACCCGCTTACGTGAGGTCGAGATTGCTGCCTGGTTGGGGGTTAGTCGCACCCCTGTTCGTGAGGCTTTAAAACGCCTTGAAGCCGATGGCCTGGCACAGGCAACGCCGCATGCCGGGATGACGGTAACCACCCTCAGTCGGCAACAGATTATCGAGCTATACGCCATGCGTATCGAGCTGGAAGGCATGGCCGCGCGCTTGGCGGCACAATTTGCAACGGATGACGAAATCGCAACCCTGCAAGCACATTTACGGGCCGCCGAAGCAACCTTAGACGATGCCGCCGCCAGCGCCGACGGCAACCGCGCCTTTCATGCCTGTATTAATCGGGCGTCACATAATCGATATTTGCTGCAAACCTTAGATTCCCTCAGCACCGCTTTGGCGCTGTTGCCAACCACCACGTATGACATCGCCGGTCGACCTGCGGCAGCGCTGGCGGAACATCGAGCAATCGTCGAGGCGATTTGGGCGAATGCAGCCGATGAAGCCGAAGCTGCCGCCCGTACCCACATGCAAGGCGCCCAGCGCGCCCGCTTGAAACTGGGGTTTAATTCACCCTAGCGGTTGCCGCCGGCAGTTCATCACGGGCAAGAAAGCGCGGTGCAAATGCCCCTGCCAAACTGCCCAGCACGATCCAGAAAATGAAATTCACCATGGTCACGCGGACCACAAACAGCTGATACAGGGCGGCCGGGATCGGGGAAGTTAAATCATCTGGATGCGGTGCCCCGATCAAATGCGGTGCAACCAACACAATCACCGCGAAAACCGCCAATACCAAACTTTCCGTGAACACCAAAAGGGCAATGCCGACGGCTGTTGCCGCCGCCGTTGCCAGCCACCATGCTTGCCGCGCCACAAGATCGGCTGCCGGCATGGCTGGCAGTTCCGGCGGCAGCCCAAGACTGGGCGCGAGCACAAAGATGAAAAACCCTGCGACGCCCCAAGCAAGACCGTGACGCCAATTGCGCAAACCACCTGCAAGTTCGGCCGCAACCAGCATGATCAGCGCAAAGCCGATCGTCCCAACAAGGCTTGCAAGCACGGTGAAAACCTGTCGCTCAAGACCATCCGCGGGGGCCCATCCTGGCCCATGATGGTGACCGTCATCATGGGCAGGCGCGGTCGCCGCAGGGGCCGGCAACCGGCTTTCAATCTGTTCTGCTTGAATCACTAAGGGGGTGGTTAAGAATTCTTGCAAGGCCGCCGAAAGCAGGCCGGCAATCAACCCGACAAGAACAGCGGTCAATATTAAATTGCGGAACAAGGCCATCTTAACCTGCCGACAGGGAGCCGGGGCGCAAGGCGGTTAATGGCACGGAAATGCCATCGAATGCCGGTAATCGTGACCCGCATTATGGACCGCATGAATATTTGCAAAACCAGCAACGCCGATAATGAACAAGCCTAAGAAACCAGCGGCGGCGAGCGCTAATGTTCGGCTCCGCGCGGTATCAATGCTGGCAGTCTGCGCAATCGCGTTCATCGTCTATCTCCCTACGCTATGGTTTTTTTTACTGCTTCTGGCCTCACAATAACGAAAAAATTGCCTCACGCAATCCTGATCAACCGACCCGTAGCGACGCTTTTAGAATAGTATCGCTTGATTGACTCGGCATCCTTCTGTCCACTACAACTGACGTCGACGGTGCCGCCTTCGGGCGGTGAAAAGGGAACGAGGTGAAGGGCCTCGGCTGTACCCGCAACTGTAAGCGGCAAATCCTTCTGCCGGCCGCCACCAAGCGCACTTGGTGAAGGTCGGCGCAGAGCCGCGAGCCAGGAGACCTGCCGTCACCTGAAACCCATATCGCCTGCGGGACAACAGGTCGGGGAGGATGATGTGAACGCTCCGGACAAAGTCGCGGCATCGCCGCTGGTGAGTGTCTTAGTTTGTAAAACATGCCGCGCAGATCGTCATGACCCGGCACAGCCACGACCAGGCGCCGTGCTGTCCGCGGCCGTCGCCATCGAAGCTGCACGCAGCGCAAATCAACAGCGCAACCTGTCGATTTCGGCGGTAAGCTGTTTGGGCAATTGTAATCGCGGTTTAAGTGCTGCTGTTGCCGCCACCGGCAGCTGGACATATGTCTTCGGCGCGCTGACCGTCGCAAGTGCTGCGGACCTGCTGGCGGCGGGTGAGCTCTTAGGCAACGCCGAAAATGGTCGGCTGCCGTTGCGCGGTCGGCCTGACAGCCTGAAAGGCAAAATGATTGCCCGCATCCCCCCTTTACCAAGCAAACAGGATGACATTTCATGAGCGTGGCCGTTTCTCGCATTCCCTGCACCATTGTTACCGGCTTTCTTGGCTCCGGTAAAACCACGCTGATTCGCCACCTCTTGGAAAACCCTGGCGGTCGCCGCTTTGCCGTGATCGTCAATGAATTTGGTGATGTCGGCATCGATGGCGAGGTCTTGAAAGGCTGTGGCGTCGACACCTGCCCGGAGGAAAATGTCGTCGAGTTGGCCAATGGCTGCATTTGCTGCACGGTCGCAGATGATTTTGAACCGGCGCTTGAAGCGATTCTCGCGTTTCAGCCCGCCGTCGATCATATTTTGATTGAGACTTCTGGCCTGGCATTGCCGAAACCCTTGGTACAGGCCTTTAAATGGCCGGCAGTGCGGGCCCGTGTGACCGTCGATGGTGTGGTTGCGGTCGCCGACGGCGAAGCCTTGGCCGATGGCCGCGTTGCCCATGACATGGGTGCCTTAGCCGAGCAGCGTGCCGCTGATGACGCCTTAGATCACGACGATCCCATTGAAGAAGTTTTTGAAGATCAAATTGCCTGCGCCGATTTGGTCATCCTGTCAAAAACAGATTTGCTTTCAGCCGATCAAATTGGCACGGCCTCAAGCCATCTCAGCGCGCATTTGGCCCGCGCCGTCAAAATTGTGCCGGCCGCCGCCGGCAGCATTGATGCGCAGGTCTTGCTTGGCCTCGGGGCCGCCGCCGAGGCCGACATCGATAATCGCCGCACCCATCATGATGACGACCTTGATCACGAACATGATGACTTCGACAGTTTCATTGTTGAGCTGGCGGCAACAGCTGATGCCGACAGTCTTGTCGCCCGCGTGACGGCTGCCGGTGAGCTGCCGGACGTGCTGCGGATAAAAGGTTTCGCAGACGTTGACGGCAAGCCGATGCGGCTGCTTGTGCAAGCTGTCGGTGCCCGCGTACAAAGCCATTTTGATCGCCCCTGGAAAGCTGATGAGCAGCGCAGCACACGCTTGGTTGTTATTGGCTTACACGGCCTTGACCGCGCCCGCGTCGAGGCTGTGCTCGCGGCATAAGCGATGCATATCGCCAATATCTCATCGGCCAGTCTGGATGATCGCATCGAACCTGTCGACCTGGCCCAATCGCCGGCCAAGGTTGCGGTTCTATCGTTCTCCGATAGTGACCTGAACACCATTGCCGCAGCCCATCACAGTGGCGGTGACCAGCTACCAAGCATGCGCTTGGTGGCCCTTCGCGAGCTGCGCCATCCAATGTCGGTCGACCTTTGGGCCGATACCACAGGTCGCCACGCCAGCGTCATCCTGGTGCGGTTACTGGGTGGTTATGAATGGTGGCGGTATGGCTGCGAGCAGTTATCCAAGCTGGCGCATGAGAACGACATCAAGCTTATCCTTTTGCCCGGTGAATGCCGACAAGCCGATCCTGATTTAGCACGCCTATCGACTGTCGGCGACGCCGAACAAGAGGCCATTTTAGCCTGTTTCCGCGAAGGTGGCCCCGATAACATCGCCATCATGCTGGGTCGTCTGGCGGCGCTGGCAGGCAGCGAAACTGTTCCCAAGGCGGCTCTTAGCGTCCCCAAAATGGGCCTCTACCACACCGCTGACGGCATCATCGACCGTGCCGAGATGGCAGCTAAAATCGGCCTCGATACGCCTGTGGTACCGATTATCTTTTACCGTTCGATCCTGTTGGCCAATGATCAGGCGCCGATTGATGCCCTGCTCATAGCGTTGGCAGAAGCAGGCATTTTCGGCTTACCAATCTTTGTGCCAACCTTAAAAGACAGCACTGCGATGGCTTTTGTTGCGGCCACAGCAGCGCATTTTAATGCCGCCGCCATCATAACCACAACAGCGTTCGCCGCCAGCTTAGATACTGCCGCAGCACCGGTTTTCAGCGAAATCGGTAAGCCTGTTCTGCAAGCCATGATCGCCACCACACCGGCGACGGCATGGCGCGATAGCGATCGTGGTTTGGGGGTCGCTGATTTGGCCATGCATGTGGTTTTACCGGAACTGGATGGCCGTATTGCCGCCGGTGTTCTGTCTTTCAAGGGCGTCGACGGTGATCTTGGTGAGGACGGACCGGCATTATCGGGCGTTGACGCCGGTCCGTTACAATTTGCGCCGCCCCGAAATTGCCCTGACCATGGCCGAATTGGCCAGGTGGTCGCCCGCCTACAAGCTATTTTAAAGCTGCAAAGCACACCGCCGAAAGCGCGTAATATTTTGCTCATTATTCCCGATTATCCCGGTGCCGATGGCCGAACAGGTTACGCTGTTGGCCTTGATGTTCCGCAGTCGGTGCTGGCCATCCTGGCCGACCTTGCCGGTGCCGGTTACACCGTCAGCGATTGTCCCGACAGCCCGCGGGCGCTGCTGGATCTGTTGCACCACCCGAAACCGGCACTGCCTGCCGGCGCCTGGTCGCAAGCGTTTAAAACCCTGCCGGCCAGCGTGCGCAGCAGCGTCATCAATGCCTGGGGCCGCGCCGATGAGGCCGCCATAGACTTTCGCCACCATCGTTTCGGCAAAGTGACCGTCGCCTTGGCACCTGATCGTGGGCGTGCCGACGATCGCCGCGCCGACTACCATGACCCAAGCCTGCCACCGCGCCATGAACTGTTGGCCTTCGGACATTGGTTGCAGCAAGATTTGGCCTGTCATGCGGTGATCCATGTCGGTGCCCATGGCACCTTTGAGTGGTTACCCGGTAAAGCCGTGGCATTGTCAGCCAACTGTTTTCCGGAGCGCGTGCTTGGTGCCGTACCGGTGATTTACCCGTTCATCGTCAATAATCCTGGTGAGGCGGCACAAGCAAAACGCCGGATTGCCGCCCAAACCATCGGTCACTTGCCGCCGCCGATGCTGACGGCCGGTCTTAATCAGGCAGAAGCTGAATTGGACCGTTTGGTCGATGAATTTGTCCAGGCTGATGGGCTGGATAGCCGCCGCCGCCAGCGGCTCGCCAAATTGATTCAAGTCAAAGCCGCCGAAACAGGCCTGGACCGCGTCGCCGGTGTTGCCGCCGGTGCCGATGCAGATACAGCCCTCAAACAGATCGACGCTTGGCTGTGCGATTTAAAGGATTTCGCCTTCAAAGATGGGCAACACATTTTTGGCCGGCACAGCGCCAATGATGACAATGCCGCGCGGATGGCCAGCGCCGATCATGAAAAGGCTGGGCTGCTGACCGCGCTTGACGGCAAATTTGTCGCTCCAGGGCCGGCCGGGTCACCCTTGCGCGGGCGCTTAGATGTTCTGCCCACAGGCCGTAATCTGTTCACCATTGACCCGCGCGCCTTGCCGACCCCGACAGCTGCGGATCTGGGCCAGCAAGCAGCTGACGAAGTTTTGCGGTTTTACCTACAAGAACATGGCCAATGGCCGCGCTCTTTGGTGATTGATTTATGGGGCAGCGCCAGCCTGCGCAGCGCCGGTGAAGAAATTGCCCAAGGCTTATGGTTGATGGGCTGCCGGCCGCAATGGCAGAACGATAGTGGCCGGGTAAGTGGCATCGAAGTGCTGCCACCGGCGCTTATTGGCCGCCCGCGGATTGATGTGACATGGCGCATATCCGGGCTTTTCCGAGATATGTTTGCAGCTCAGATCAGCCTGTTATCGGCCGCGACGGCGGCAGTTGCAGGACGCCATCATGAAGGCCATGAAAACCCTTTGGCCGCCGATGCCGACCGAGAGGGCGGCGTGCCACGACGAATTTTCGGCTCCAGTCCGGGAAGTTTTGGCAGCGGCACCGAAGAATTGCTGCAATCAGGGCAATGGCAAGACCAGAGCGAACTTGGTGATGCCTATCTTGCCGCCAGCTCGCATGCTTTTGACGATGACACGGGCGGCAGCGGCATCGCCGTGCCAGGAGCTTTTTCGGCGCGCGTTGCCGCCGCTGACTTGTTGGTCCATACCAGCGACGACGGCAGCCGCGATTTGCTTGAAGGGACAGCCGATGTGGCCTTCATCGGCGGTTTTGCGGCGGCGGCGGCGCGGCTTGGAAACAATGCCGATTTGGTCACCCTGGATACCAGTGATCCCAAGCGCCCGAAAGCCCGCGCCCTGATTGAGAGTTTGCGACGGGTGGTTCAGGGACGGGCGATTAATCCGCGCTACATCGCCGGACAAATGCGCCACGGTCCGCGCGGTGCCGGTGATTTTGCCGAAACCGTTGATCGCTTAGTGGCCTTTGCTGAGACCACCCCTGCGGTCCCCGATCATTTGATCGGCGCCCTACATGACGCCTATGTTGCCGCGCCGACCGTACGAGACTTCATTTTGGCCGAGAACCCGGAAGCCGCCCGCAGCATTGCCAAACGTTTAAGCGACGCCCGTCGACGCGGCCTTTGGCATCCGTTACGCAACAGTATTGACGCTGAGTTAGCTGATTTCGGGGCCCATGCCCAAGCCTTGGTGGACCGCCGATGAGCGCCGCCACACGCCCAGACATGATCCGCAATGCCTGCCCCAGCTTAGCTGCACCGATGGCCACAGGGGATGGCCTTTTGGTGCGCTTAAAGCCGCTGCCAAGTGGGCTATCTGGCGGCCAATGGCTGGCCTTGGCGTCAGCTGCACAGGCCCATGGCAATGGCCGTCTTGAAATCAGCAGCCGCGGCAATATCCAAATTCGCGGCCTGCAGGCAAACAGCGTACTGCCATTGGCGACGGCGATCACTGCCGCCGATATCAAAATAGCTGCGGGACCGGCAATTGATTGCCCACCCCTCAGCAACACCGATCACTCAGGCCGGTCGGCAATCACCACCCTTGCTGAACATTTACACAGCGCCATTGTCAGCGCCGATCTGGGCCACCGATTGGCTGCAAAAACCAGTATCGTGATTGAGGGCGACAGCCCATTTACGCTGGCTGACCTGATCGCGGATCTGCGTTTATGCAAAAATGCCGGCGGTTGGCAGGTCAGCGTTGGCGGTAATCGCCGGCGCGGCAAAATCATCGGTCAGGTCAGCGATGAAGCGGCGCTGCCGGTTGCGCTCAAACTGTTGACATGCATTGCGGCACGCGGCCCGCACGCACGCGGCCGCGATTTAGATACCGACGATTTCAGGGCCTTGGCAACCGCTGGCCTGGTGCCTGTGAAAACGTCGACAATGCCGCCCATGACGCCAACATCGCTTGGCCCCCTGGCCTTGCCAGATGCGGCTTGGGCGGTCGTCCTGCAGCCTGCCTTTGGGGCGTTGGATAGCAAAAGCTTACGCCAGCTGAGCACCCAATTGGCGGTTTTCGGTGACCTCAGGATGCACCCCGCCGCCGGTAAAAAATTGGTTATCGAACCGCTTGCAGCAGACCAGGTCGAGCGGCTGATTGAAATGGCCGGCCGCTTCGGTTTCATTGTCGGCGATGATGATCGCCGCCAACAATTGCAAATCTGTGTTGGCGCACCAGGGTGCGCACAAGCCCATATGGATACCCAAGCGGTCGCCCAAACCATCGCCGACAGCTTAAATCAAAGCGCCCGCATTCATGTCAGCGGCTGCGCCAAAGCCTGTGCTAGACCAGCACAATTTGATGCCGAGATTCTGGGTCATGCGGCAGGCGTCACAATTACCGGTGGCACGGCAAAAGCTTTACCAGACAGCTTGAATAGCCTGTTAGAGACAGCGTTGAGACACGCTTGCAGCGATCGGAGAATCATGTGAGCGGCTATCAATATGAGCGTGACGGAAGCGCCATTTATGCGCAATCCTTTGCCATCATTCGGGCTGAAGCTGACCTGTCGGCATTCAGCGACGCCGAAGCCGATGTGGCGGTGCGCATGATCCACGCCTGCGGCGTGGTTTCGGCGGCACAATTTTTTAACTTCAGCACCGGCTTTGTCAGTGCGGCCCGCAGCGCGTTGGCGGCCGGAGCGCCGATTATCTGTGATGCAGAAATGGTTGCCCGCGGCGTTACCCGTGCCCGGCTGCCTGCCGATAACGCAGTGATCTGTACCCTGCGCGATGAGCGCACGCCCGACTTGGCAGCCACGCTCGGCACCACCCGTTCGGCTGCCGCGCTGGAGCTATGGCGACCACATCTTGACGGTGCCGTGGTCGCCATTGGCAATGCACCGACGGCACTGTTTCATCTGCTTGATATGCTCGCCGATGGCGCCCCCCGACCGGCCGCAATAATTGGCATGCCGGTTGGTTTTGTCGGCGCTGCGGAATCAAAAGATGCCCTAGCTGCCGGGGCGGCAGGGGATATCCCATGGGCGATTGTTCGCGGCCGAATGGGCGGCAGTGCGATCACCGCAGCAGCCATTAATGCCCTTGCCAAACAAGGAATTTAGTCATGAGCGACAGACAGGAGGGGGTTCTTTATGGCGTTGGCACCGGCCCAGGTGATCCTGAATTACTCACCCGTAAAGCGGCCCGGATCATCGCGGCGGCAGATGTGATCGCTTATTTCGCCAAACGCGGCAACCGCAGCCATGCCCGCCAGATTGCCGCCGAGCTTTTCGCCGAGGATGTTACCGAGCTGCCTTTGCTGTATCCCGTCACCACCGAATTAGATCGTCATAGCCCTGCATACCGCGCCGCCATCAGTGGGTTTTTTGATGATTCGGCGGCGCGAATCGCCAGCTATTTGCAGGCCGGACACTCGGTTGCCGTACTCAGCGAAGGCGACCCTTTGTTCTATGGCTCGTACATGCATCTGCATCATCGCTTGGCCGACCGCTTTGCCTGCGAGGTGATCGCCGGTGTCACCGCCATGTCAGGTTGTTGGTCGTTAGCAGGGGTGCCGATTTGCCAGGGTGATGACATTGTCACCGTCTTGCCTGCCACTTTGCCGGAAGCAGAATTGATCGACCGCCTGGCCGACAGCGATGCCGCCGTCATTATGAAGCTTGGTCGACATTTGCCGAAAGTCCGGCGGGCGCTGCTTGCCAGCGGCAAGCTTGATCAGGCCACCTATGTGGAACGTGGCACAATGGCTGACGGCCACTTTCAGGCAGTCGCCGACAAAGCTGACGACCACGCACCCTATTTTGCCCTCATCCTGGTCGCCGGCTGGCAGGCACGATCATGACCGGCCGGCTTGCGGTGATCGGCATTGGTCCAGGGAACCCAAACCAATGGACCGCTGAGGCGAGCCAAGAAATTGCCGCTGCCGGGGCTTTATTTGGCTATCAAAGCTATCTGGCGCGGGTACCGGAAAGCGCCCATCAAACCCGCCATGCATCCGACAATCGGGTCGAACTTTCGCGTGCTGAAGACGCGCTAAAACTGGCCGCAAGCGGCCAACATGTGGCCATGATCTCCGGCGGTGACCCGGGAGTCTTTGCGATGGCGGCGGCGGTCTGCGAGGCGCTTGAAAATGGCCCCCCGGAATGGCGGGCGTTAGACCTGGTGTTTGTCCCCGGCGTGACCGCGATGCTGGCTGTTGCGGCCCGCATTGGCGCCCCTTTGGGACATGACTTCTGCGCCCTTTCACTGTCCGATAATTTAAAGCCTTGGGCGCTGATCGAGCGCCGCCTGCGGGCCGCCGCCGACGCTGGTTTGGTGATCGCGCTGTATAATCCCGTCAGCCGCGCCAGGCCATGGCAATTGCCTGCCGCTTTTCGGCTTTTGGCAACGCATCTGCCGGCACAAACACTGGTCATATTCGGGCGCGCCGCCGGCCGCCCTGATGAGCAGATCACGGTCACCACATTGGCCGCCGCCGAAACTATCAGCGCAGATATGGCAACCTGTGTGATTATCGGCTCGGCCGAGACACGGAAGATTGACCGACCGGGGCAATCGCCGTTGGTCTATTCCCCCCGCAGCGCTGCCAAGCTGGCATCTGACGGCAGGTCACCGGAGGACAGCCAGTGAGCAATCGACCGCTGTGCGGCCGCCACCGTCGGCACTTGATCAACCGCCGGCAGGGGCGGCCGTCTGATCAGATAACATGGCAAACCAAGGGCGCGGGCGGCATGCAATTTGGCACTGGTGGCTGCGCCGCCACTATTTTTGGCAATTATCAGCTGCACGCCGTGATCCCGCAGCAATGCCGCCTCGGCGGCAACCTTAAACGGCCCTCGACCAAGCAGATAATCGATCTTCGGCAGTGCCAGCGGCGGCGTCACCGGGTCAACACTGCGGACCAGATAGTGATGCTGCGGCGCGACCAACAGCGGCGTCAATTCCTGACGACCAAAGGCGACAAAAATCCGCTGCGGGCTGGGTCCAATCTGGCGCAGTGCCGCAGCCAAGTCATCGACCATCCGCCAGTCGTCATCAGCGGCAGGCTGCCATGGTGGCCGGCGGATCGCCAGATGCGGCAAGCCTGCGGCCTGCGCCGCCGCCGCTGCATGTTCCGACATTTGCTGGGCGAAGGGATGCGTCGCATCAATCAACAGGTCGATTTGATGATCGTGAAGGTAGCGGATCAGTCCAGGCACGCCACCAAAGCCACCGCTGCGGGTCGGCACAGGCTGCGGCAGTGGCCGCCGGGTTCGACCGGCAAGCGACAAGGTGACGGTCAAGGCCGGGTTGTTCGCCAGTTCACCGGCCAGCAAGCGGGCCTCTGTGGTACCGCCCAAAATCAGGATATGATGGCTCATGACTGTTTTTACGAATAAACCCACGGTCACGCCAACCGCAAAAATGCCGGCCGCAAAATGGCTGACTGTTGTTGGCATTGGCGAAGATGGTATCGACGGCTTAAGCGAGCAGGCCAAAGCAGCTATTTCAGGTGCTGATCTGGTCTTTGGCGGGAGCCGTCACCTGGCCCTGGCAGCGCCGCTGATCACCGCCCAAGCACAACCGTGGCCAACACCGTTTGACAGCACTTTGGCGGCTGTCCGTGCGGTCCGCGGCGAAGCAGTTTGTGTACTTGCCTCCGGTGATCCGATGCTGCACGGCGTCGGCGCAACACTGAGCCGGGTTTTTGCCGCCGATGAAATGCAGGTTCTGCCGATGCCGTCGGCGTTTAGTCTGGCCGCCAGCAGATTGGCCTGGCCATTGGCCGAGGTCACGACCCTGTCGTTACATGGCCGCGACGTCGCCCATGTCAGGCGCTATTTGCAACCCGGCAGAAAACTTTTGGTACTGACCTCTGACAGCCAGGGGCCTGCGGCGATGGCCGCTTATCTATGCGATCACGGTCTTGGTGGCACAACGTTAACTGTGCTTGAAGCCCTTGGCGGCAGCGGCGAAAAAATCCATCGCAGTCATGCCGCAAGCTTTCAGCCGCGCGACATTCATCCGCTTAATTTACTCGCCGTTGAGATCGCCGCCGACGCGACCGCTGATTTCCTGCCGCTGGCCCCCGGAATTGCCGATGACTGGTTTGATCACGATGGCCAGATCACCAAGCGCGACATCCGCGCCCTGACCCTATCGGCGCTGCAGCCTTTGCCAGGTCAACTGCTGTGGGATATCGGTGGCGGCGCCGGTTCAATTGCCATTGAGTGGCTGCTGCAAGACCCATCAATGCACGCGGTCAGCGTTGAACGACATGCTGAACGGGCCGCACGCATTTCCCGGAACGCCCGGCGCTTAGGGGTCCCGGACCTGACCGTCATGACTGCTGCCGCGCCCGCCGCCTATGCAAATTTGCCGCCACCTGATGCTGTCTTCATTGGCGGCGGCGGCAGCAATATGGCTGTCATCGACGGCGCCATCAAAGCCCTGCGGGCAGGCGGTCGTTTGGTCGTCAATGCGGTCACCTTGGAAACCGAGAATCAGCTGATCACCGCCCATAAAAACCATGGCGGCAGGTTGTTACGGCTGGCCTTGGCAGAAGCACAAGCCGTCGGCAAGCTAACCGGTTGGCGGGCCGCGATGCCGGTCACCCAATGGTCCTGGAGCAAGCCATGATCTGCCTTGGCGTCGGCTTCAGTCAGCAGGCAGATTGTGCTGCTATTGTCGCTGCCATAAAGGCTTGTTTAAGGTTCCACCAGCTGTCGGCAACAGACCTGCAGGCGCTTGCCACGGTCGCTGCGAAGGATAGCCCACCGCTGCGCCAAGCAGCGCAGGCATTGGCATTGCCGCTGACATTCCCGGCCCCGGCGGCACTTGATCACGCCGCCAAGCGCTGCCTTAGCCCGTCGCCGCGGGTTCTTGCCGCCCATGGTTTGCCATCGGTCGCGGAGGCTGCGGCCTTGGCGGCCGTCGGCGATGCCGCCAGCTTGCTTGGGCCGAAACGCAGTTTGGGCGCCGTCAGCTGCGCTTTAGCCCATGACGGGAGGCAACCATGACCGTGCATTTCATTGGGGCCGGCCCCGGCGCCGCCGATTTAATCACCTTGCGTGGCCGCGACCTGTTGGCCCAATCAGCAATTTGTCTTTACGCCGGATCCATTGTGCCACCTGAGGTTTTGGCGCATTGCCCGGATGGTACTCGGCTGGTCAACACTGCGCCGCTGTCCTTGGACGATATCGAGGCCGAATTCATCGCCGCTGAACAGGCCGGTAAAGATATTGCCCGCCTGCATTCAGGAGACCTGGCCATGTGGAGCGCGGTTGCCGAGCAAATTCAACGCCTCAAAACCCATGGCATCGCCTATACCCTGACGCCTGGTGTGCCGGCAATTGCCGCCGCCGCCGCCGCATTGGGTCAGGAATTGACCTTGCCTGCCGTTGCCCAAAGCCTCGTTTTGACCCGCTTGTCAGGCCGGGCGTCGCCGATGCCGGCAGAGGAAAGTCTGGAAAATTTCGCAATTTCCGGAGCCACTTTGGCGATCCATCTGGCTGTCCACAGGCTTGCCGAAATCGTCCAACGGCTGAGCCCTTTTTACGGTCCAGATTGTCCGGTTGCGGTAGTTGCGCGCGCCAGTTGGCCTGATCAAGTGATCCTGCGCGGGCGGTTATCGACGATTGAGGCTGAAGCGGCGTCGACTGAGATCACCCGCACGGCAATTGTGCTTGTTGGGCCCTCAATTGGTCTGGCAAGCGAGGAGGCGCTCAGCCGCGAAAGTGCGCTTTATGATCCTGATTATCAACGGCGGTTTCGGGGGCGGGCGCCATGAACCGCCCGAAACGGTGCGACGCCGCGAATCTTGCCATCGCGATCAATGACCAAAATTTCAAGGGCGCTGCCAGTGTCCTGCAGAACCGGTGCCGCGACCTGCCAGGCGCGCGCGGCAACCGCATCGCCAAGCTGGATGCCCGCCGCCGCCGCATGGCCAAAGGCTTCAGCAACCGTGTTCGAGGCCGTGATCTTAGCCGCAAGTGCGGCATCACCGCCAACCGACGTGGCAATGTCGGCAAGTGCCTGCTGGTCCGCCCGGCCACGTTTGGAATGCACGTCAAGCATCCCTTGCGCCAGCTTGCTCATCTTCGCAACACCGCCTGCGATGGTGACCCGCGGGACCGGATGGGTGCGCAAATATTTCAACATGCCACCAATGAAATCACCCATTTCGATCAATTGTTTGGGATCCAGGCCATGGTGCGCCTCAACCACCCGCTCCGACGTCGAGCCGGTCGAGCCGGCGATATGGTCCTGGCCGGTGGCACGGGCCACATCAATGCCGCGATGGATCGAATCAATCCAAGCCGCACAGGAAAACGGTATCACAATGCCGGTTGTGCCAAGGATCGACAGGCCATTGATAATCCCCAGACGGCCATTCAACGTGCGTTCCGCCAAGGCAGCGCCGCCAGGCACCGCAATCTCGATCTCGAAATCGGCCTCTGGGCCCGCAACCTCGGCGATGGCGGCGGCAATCATTTGTCGTGGCATCGGATTAATGGCCGCCTCCCCTGGCGGTACCGGCAATCCTGGCAAGGTAACCGTGCCAACCCCCTCACCGGCGCGAAAGAGGATCCCTGCGCCCGTGGCTGCGGGCCGCGCCGTGACCACAATCAGCGCACCATGGGTAACGTCAGGATCATCGCCGGCATCCTTGACCACGGCCGCCATTGCCGCCCCAGGTTTCAGGCAATGATCAGCCAGGGCAAAAGCCACGGTTTGGCCCTTCGGCAAGGTAATCTCGACCGGGTCCGGAAAGCCGCCGCCAAGCAACGCCTGCACCGCTGCCTTAGCGGCAGCTGTCGCACAGGCACCGGTGGTCCAACCCCGGCGCAAATTTTCACCTTTGCCATTCATAACGAAATCTATAGGACAAGCGCAGCCAACCGTCATCTGCAAAGCCTAGCGTCATGGATTTAACAACCACACTCAAATCACTGGCCGAGACCAGACCTGCCTTCAAACCAGGACATGTTTGGCTTGCCGGTGCCGGGCCCGGAAGCGCTGAATGTCTGACCCTGGGGGTGCTTTCTGCAATCCAAGAGGCCGATGTGATTGTTTACGATGCCTTGGTTGATGACAGTGTGCTGGCGTTTGCCCAGCATGCAGACCTGCAGTTTGTGGGTAAGCGCGGTGGCCAAAAATCCATCGACCAAAAGCAAATCAACCAGCGACTGATCGATTTGGCAGGGGCCGGGCATCGGGTTTTAAGATTGAAAGGCGGCGATCCGTTCATTTTTGGGCGCGGCGGTGATGAAGCTTTGGCGCTGACACAAGCCGGCATTGGTTTTCGAATCTTACCGGGTGTGACGGCAGCTTCCGGGGCTGCCGCCAATGCCGTCATCCCAACCACCATGCGCGGCATTAACAAAGCCGTCATTCTTGCAACCGGTCACGGTGCCGATAGCGATGACGATATTGATTGGCAAGCCTTAGGCCGCACCGGGCAGCCGATCATCATTTACATGGGGTTACGTAATTTACCGCTGATCACCGCCGCATTGATGCGCGGCGGCTTGCCGGCGACAACCCCGGCGGCGGCTGTGATGTCGGCCACCTGCGCCGATGAAACGGTTTTAGAGGCAACCCTTGGCAGCCTTGCAGCAGCCGTATCGGCTGCCGATTTGCGTGCCCCATCATTGATTTTTGTTGGCGAAATCGTGCCCATGCGGGCGCAATTAACAGCTGACCTGCCGCCCTTGTCCGATTCCGGATCAGAGCCATGAACGGCCGCGGCTTGATTATCGGGGCAGCCCGCTCCGGTGCCGGTAAAACCAGCGTCACAATTGGCCTGTTGCGGGCTTTTAAACGCCGCGGCCTAGCCATTAATGGAGCCAAATCCGGACCTGACTACATCGACCCAGGGTTTCATTCCGCCGCCAGCGGTCAGCGCGGTGTCAACCTCGACAGTTGGGCGATGGCCCCTGATTTACTGGCCGGATTATTGGCCCATGCCGCAAGCGGCCAAGACTTGCTGTTGATTGAAAGCGCCATGGGGTTATTCGACGGCATCGATGGCGGCAGCGGACGCAGCGGGGCGGCTGCCGATCTTGCCCGGCGCTTTGGTCTGCCGGCCATTATTGTATTGGACATCTCTGGGCAATCGAAAACAGCTGCTGCTATCGCCCATGGTTTTGCCAGCTTCGATCCAGGGGTTGCAATCGCCGGCGTGATTCTCAACCAAGTCGCCAGCGACCGCCATCATGCCCAAGCCGCCGACGCGATCACTGCCCACGGCATTCAAGTGCTAGGGTCAATCCGGCGAAACCCGGAAATGGCGCTGCCGGAACGTCATTTGGGCCTGGTTCAAGCGGCAGAACATACAGCTTTGGAAAGCTTCATCGAAAAGCTTGCGGATATTATCGAACAGTCCGTCGACCTGGACGCCGTGGCCGCTGCCGCACAGCCCATCTTACCCGCCGCCGCCACGCTTGCACTGCCACCGCCCGGGCAACGCATTGCTTTGGCCCGCGATCACGCGTTTACCTTTCTTTACCCGCATCTATTGTATCAATGGCAGGCCGCAGGGGCGGAAATATATCCGTTCTCGCCGCTGGCGAATGAAGGCCCGAACAGCACCTGTGATGTTTGTTGGCTGCCTGGCGGTTACCCTGAATTGCACGGCGGCGCGCTTGCCGCTGCCGAACATTTTCGCACCGCCACCCAACAATTCGCCGCCCACAAGCCGGTTCATGGTGAATGCGGTGGCTTCATGGTCTTGGGCCAAGGGCTTGAAGACAGCAGCGGACAGCGTCATCAAATGCTCGGGCTTTTGAGCCATGAAACCAGTTTTGCAAAACGTAAGATGAACCTTGGCTATCGACAGGCGCAGCTGCTTGCCGACTGTCCCCTTGGCACCGCCGGCACAGAGGTACGCGGCCATGAATTTCATTATTCGCGGTTGCTGCAGGCAGGCACCGATGTGCCATTGGTCACGTTGCGCGACGGTCTTGGTAATGTCATCGGCCCGGCAGGCGGCCGCCGCGGAAACGTCAGCGGTGGCTATTTCCATGTGATTGCAGCGAGCCATTAAGCAAACTATTTTTCAGCACTGCGCAACCAGCAGATGATTGCCAAGTCAAACCCAGCAACCTATTTTTAAATCCGGTCGCTACATGGGAGTGAGTTGTGGATCAGGGTCTATTTGCCTTCGACAATAGTTATGCGCGCCTGCCCGAACGCTTTTTTGCGCACCAGGAACCAACCCCTGTTGCCGCGCCGCGGCTGTTGCGCCTCAACACGCTTTTGGCCAGTGAGCTTGAGCTTGATAGTGCGGCGCTGAAAACAGCCGATGGCGTCAATGTGTTCGCCGGCAACCATCTACCACAGGGAGCCAGTCCGCTATCGATGGCCTATGCCGGTCATCAGTTTGGCAACTGGGTACCACAATTAGGCGACGGTCGGGCCGTGCTTTTGGGCGAGGTCATTGACCGTCACGGCCAGCGCCGCGACATCCAGCTAAAGGGCGCAGGGCCGACCCCGTATTCCCGCATGGGCGATGGCCGGGCCGCAATTGGCCCGGTGCTGCGGGAGTATATTGTCAGCGAAGCAATGGCCGCGATGGCGGTGCCGACCACCCGCGCATTGGCGGCCGTCAGCACCGGTGAGGCGGTTTTTCGGGAACGTGTATTACCAGGTGCGATTCTCACCCGGGTTGCCACCAGCCATATCCGCGTTGGCACCTTTCAGTTTTTTGCCGCACGTCAAGATATTGCCGGCCTCGGCCAGCTTGCCGACCATGTCATCGCCCGCCATTACCCCGAAGCCGCCGCCGCCGCGCAACCCTATCTGGCCATGTTTGAAACGATTTTAAACCGCCAAGCACATTTGATCGCCCGGTGGATGGCCATCGGCTTCATTCACGGGGTGATGAACACCGACAATATGTCGATTGCCGGGGAAACGATTGACTATGGTCCGTGTGCCTTCATGGACGTGTTTCATCCAGAGACGGTTTTCAGCTCGATCGACCGAGACGGCCGTTATGCCTATATCAACCAACCTGGAATCGGCCAATGGAACCTGGCCTGCTTGGCGCAATCCTTACTGCCCTTGCTTGATCCCTCGGAAGATGTCGCGGTGGCCGCGATCAAAGATATTCTGGATACCTTCCCGCAACGTTTTGAGGCTGCTTACCGCCGCGAAATGGGCGCAAAACTTGGCCTGACGAATGCCCCCGCCGGTGGCAAAGAAGATGCTGAAGGTGACATGAATCTGATCCGTGACTGGTTACAGGCGCTGGCCGATAACCACGTTGATTTCAGCCTTGCGCATCGCCATCTCGGCAGCCTTGATATCACCTCGGATGTTGCCAAAGACGCTGCCTTTCTGGCCCTTTTCAATGAACCTGAGACGGTTGCGGAATGGCTCCCGGCCTGGCGGCAAAGACTTGCCGCAGAGGCCAGTTCGGACTCCCAAAGGCAGGCTAATATGATGGCTGTTAATGCCCTTTATATCCCCCGCAATCATCTTGTCGAGGAGGCGATTGCAGCCGCCGAAAATGATGATTTCGGCCCGTTTGATGAATTATGTGAGGTGCTGTCACGGCCCTTTGAGGCGCAACCCGGACGAGAGCGCTTTGCCGAGCCGCCAACCGCCGAGCAAGTTGTCACGCAAACCTTTTGCGGAACCTAAACCACCCTATTGCGGTACCTAAACCACCCTACCATGACGGCATGGAGCGCCCTGGAAAATGGATGATGTCGAAGAATTTGTCGCCGGTTACCGGCGCTTTCGCGCAGCGTACGACCCCCGCGATGCCGCGCGCTATCGTGATCTTGCCGAGAATGGCCAAGCGCCGCACACCATGGTCATCGCCTGCAGCGATAGCCGGGTTGATCCAGCAACCATTTTCAACGCCGGGCCGGGGCAGTTATTTGTTGTCCGCAATGTCGCCAATCTGGTGCCGCCATATGTGCCTGATGCGGATCACCATGGTACCGGGGCCGCTCTTGAGTTTGCTGTCACGGGCCTGAATGTGGAAACGATCGTTGTGATGGGCCATTGTCGCTGCGGCGGGGTTCGCGCCTTTCTTGAGGGCGAGGACAAACAATCGACGGGGCAAAGTTTCATTGATCGTTGGGTATCGCTGCTGCGGCCGGCGTATCACGCGGCAGTGCAACAGCTTGCTGACGCACCGATTGATGCCCGCCAAAAAGCCCTTGAGCGTCACTCTATTCAGGTCTCAATCGAAAACCTGAAAACCTTTCCCTTCATCCAAGATCGTGTCACGGCCGGCACCTTGCGGCTGCGTGGTGCGTATTTTGATATTGCTGACGGCAAATTATTGGTAATGGACCCGGACAGTGGTGATTTCACGCCACTCACCTAACCCTCTTAGCAGGAGTAAACAGCGATGGATTTAGGATTAACCGGGCGTTCCGTTGTGATCACCGGCGGCAGTCGCGGCATCGGCTTGGCAATCGCTGAAGGCTTTGCCCGTGAGGGGGCAAATCTCGCGCTCTGCGCCCGCGGCCAAGCAGGTCTTGATGCTGCGGCTGAAACCTTGCGCGGCCATGGCGTAGATGTTTTTACCCAGGCCTGTGACGTTGCCGATCCGGATGCCTTAAAAGCCTTTGTTGACGCCGCTGCAGCACATCTTGGCGGCATTGATGTACTGGTCAATAATCCGTCCGGCTTTGGCCGCACAAATGATGAAACAGGATGGAAGCTCGGCATTGACGTTGATCTGATGGGCGTGGTCCGCGGGACCTGGGCGGCGGTGCCGTATTTGCAAAAAAGCCCCGCGCCGGCGATCATCAATACCGCCTCTATCTCCGGCATTGGGGCCAGCGGCAACATTGCCTACGGCGCCGTTAAAGCGGCTGTCATCCAGCTTACCCAAAGTCATGCCATCGCCCTGGCCGATGATAAAATTCGCGTCAACTGTATCGCGCCCGGCTCGATTGAGTTTCCAGGCGGGGTGTGGGACGACGCCTTCAAAAACAATCGCCAACGCTATGACAGCACACTTGCCCGCATCCCCTTTGGCCGCATGGGCAAACCGGAAGAAGTTGCGAGCCTGGCGGTTTTCCTTGGTGCATCGCCGGCAAGCTGGATCACCGGGCAAATTATTTCGGTCGACGGCGGCCAATTACTGGCCCCCTCTTAACGCCGCTATTTTTATTTTTTGAACCTCAGGAGCAGGGCGATGACCGCAAGCGAATTTACCCATGATATTGCCTTGGTTACCGGCGCAACCTCAGGGATTGGTCGGGCGACCGCCTTGGCGCTTGGTAAAGCAGGGGCGAAAACTGTTTTCACCGGTATTGGCGGTGATATTGCCAAAGCCATGATCGACGAGATTACCGCCGCCGGTGGCACGGCGCATTTCCTCAACGCCGACCTGGCCGGCCGTGATGGCTGGAAAGACCTATTGGCCACCGCTCAGGGCATTTACGGTACGATCACGGTTTTCGTCCATGCCGCCTCACCGCCGCGCCCAGAAAGCCAAACTGTCCTGGCGGTTACCGAAGATGAATGGGATGCAATGGTCAATACCAATCTGCGCTCAGGATTT
>MDTB01162719.1_pt1 | contig 20246 bp, 17 predicted proteins | sample 811161 | NCBI WGS metagenome assembly MDTB01 (sample SAMN05326650, study PRJNA326480) | marine metagenome | isolation source: seawater | place: Mediterranean Sea | collected 2009 | reverse complement strand
ATCAGTTGACTGCGCGTGAGTGCAAGGAGCTCGATAACCTGATGGTGCACAAGATCATGGGGCCAGCCGGGCTGTTTGCCATCACCACGGATGATGAACTGACTCAGCGGGTCCGGGACCAGATGGCTTCGGCCTGAACGACGGTTGGCAGCCGTTGGACGCGCGACTTTGTTGCATCGGCAATGCATCGGTGTATTAATGGTTTTTCAACAGGGAAACTGAGGGGAGTGACCTATGTCTGAGAGTGATAACAAAAGCCAGCCACCCGGTGCTGATCTTGATGATGAGACATCCATTTTTGCGTTTTGTCTGCGATATGGCGTCATCGGGGGTGTCGTCGTCAGTGTTCTATCGTTGGCGTTCTCCTTCGTAGGGATGGCGGACCACTGGTCGAATGCCGTCGTAGGAATTCTGGTGCTCATCGGTACCATGATCTGGGCGCAGCTGAGCTACAGAAGTTCCGAACAGCCACCTGTGGACTATGGCGAGGCATTGGGCGTCGCGGTCGTCACCACGCTTTACCTGAGCATCGTCGGTGCGATCTACACCGTGATCTATATGACCGTGATTGATCCGGACGTCGTGGAGCGCTCCATTGAAGCTGGCGCAGCACAGATGCGTGAGATGGGTATGACCGAAGAACAGATCGAAGAACAGCTATCGATGAGCCGTGCGATGAGTGGACCGCTGGTGACAGCTTTGTCCAGCATCGCCGGGAATGTCATCCTGGGAATAATCATTGGGCTGATATCCTCAATATTCATGCGTAAAAAGCGGGAGGCCTGACAACGGCGATGGCCAGTCCAACCTGTAAGGTGTTTCCGCTGATCTGGTCGTCCGATGTGGCGACGTTTGCGGGCTGGGCATTCGATGCGCTAGGCCTGGTTCAGTCCTGGCGCGCTAACGACGAGAACGGTATCGCAGAGCACATTGAGCTGCATTGGCAATGGCAGGGCGAGACCCGCGGCAAAGCCTCCCTGAACGTCACTCGCGATACATTCCAGGGCATGGGTCCTTCAGGAATCTCTTTGCGACTGGACGACGAGTCTGCGGTAGACGCCATTCATGCAAAGGCAGTTGCAGCTGGTGCCGATACCACCCAGGGACCGGAGAGATCTGTTGTTGCCTATAGCTTCACTACGACGGACCCTGATGGCAATCAATGGTGGGTCAACGCCGAAACCGGCATGCTGGATCAGCTCAGGGCGTCTGGCAGGAGCTGATCAAAACTGATGTTGGATATCCGGGTGGCTTCGGAGCAGCAGCGTCCCATTCCGGAACGGACGTTGCATCTGTATCTTCACGACCTGAGTGAATTTACGGGAGAGGAAGCGGGTCCCAAAGTACGGTTCGATTATGACCTCCTGATTCGGTACAAGCGGGAAGATGGTCGATATCCCCGTCTCTTTTTCAGCGGAGAGATTCCCTGCGAGTTTGCGTTAATTCGATCTATGTCATCAGACGATCAAGCCAAACACGTTTATCAGATGGCTGAGTTCTTTGTGATGCGAGCCTATCGCAGGACTGGGATAGGAGAACGTGCGGCGTGTCTATTGTTTGATGCGTTTCCCGGTGAGCTGTGCGTTGCGCAGGAGAAAGAAAATACAGGTGCGACGACTTTCTGGCGGCGGGTGATTGAGTACTATACGGGTGGCCGTTTTGAGGAAGGGCGATCCGGGCCGCCGGAAGGACCCACGCAGATTTTTCGGAGTCCATCAGTTTGACAACACCAATATTGATATTTGATCTGGATGGCACCTTGAGCGATCCGCTCAAGGGATTTGCGCTCTCCATCAACTATGCGTTTGACTATTTTGGTCTTGATCCGGTGAGCGAGGACGACCTTCGACCCCATATTGGTCCACCACTGGATGAGTCCATTGCTATTCTGACCGAGACTGAGGATCCTGATTTCATTGGCGAGCTGATTGAGAAATATCGCGAGCGCTATATTGAGGTCGGTTTCGCTGAGAACATACTCTATGACGGTATCGTCAGTGCATTGTCCGAGTTGCTCGATGAGGGTGTCACGATGGGTGTGTGCTCAACCAAGAGGGTTGATCTCGTAGAACGTGTGTTGATGCAACATGATCTGATCGAGTGTTTTGATTTTGTCAGTGGCGGTGACATCGGACTCACCAAGGATATGCAGCTCGGTCGTTTGCTGGATGCGGGTACCGTAAGTGGCCCGGCGATCATGATCGGGGACCGGCGGTTCGATCTCGTGGCGGCGGCGTTGAATGGTCTGCCGTCGGCCGGTGTGTTGTGGGGATACGGCGCAAAGGAAGAATTACTCCTGGAGAGTCCCACATTCCTGCTGTCATCCCCAGATGAGCTGAGTACATTCTACCTGTCGGAATAGCCCGCATGTTTTTCGGTGTTGATAACCAATCGGGCTGAGGCGCGGGACTGGCGTTCTGTCGCCGGTGCACCGACTTGACCTGTCTTTTCCATTCACAGATGATGCCCGCTCCCTGAAGGAGCAAGCGAGAGAGCCTTATGCGCCCAAATAGCGTGAAGAACGCCTGGAAAAATGGCAAACAGACCATCGGCGGCTGGATTTCCTGTGACTCGGTCTACGTGGCAGAGATGATGGGCCGGACCGGTTTTGACTGGTTGTGCCTGGACATGCAGCACGGTCTGCTGGACTACAACGATGTGCGGGACATGCTACCGGCAATATCCCTTTCAGATACGATGCCATTTGTTCGAGTCCCCTGGAACGAACCCTATATCATGATGAAGGTGCTGGATGCTGGTGCCTACGGCGTCATCGTCCCACTTGTGAACAATCGAGAAGAAGCTGAGAAAGCGGTCGCTGCTTGCCGATATCCACCCGATGGCATGCGTTCGATGGGACCGATTCGTGCGGGGATGTACGGTGGTCGCGGGTATGTACAACATGCCAACGACGAAATTGCCGTCATCGCGATGATCGAAACCGCGGAAGCACTCGAGAATCTCGATGAGATCTGTTCCACGCCCGGTCTGGACGCGGTCTACATTGGACCGTCCGATCTCGCATATGCCATCGGACTGCCGCCTCGCGGTGACAATGACGATCCGAAACACGTCGAAACTGTCCATCACATCTACGACACTGCTCGAAAGCATGGCATTCATGTGGGCGCACATACCGGTAGCCTGGAATTCACGAAACGCTGGCTGAAGCATGGCTTTGACATGGTGATGCTGGGTAGTGATACCGCCTGGATGGCGAAACTGGCAGGTCAGGAATTGCGTGAGGCACGTCAGGAGACCGGCGTGGAACGTGCTCCTCGAGGCGAGGACTACTAGAGACCGTATCACGTGTGACCGACTGAGCGGACAGACGGCGTGCCGTCCGCGTTGTGACTCTATATAATGCCGCGCTGCAGATTTCATAGTCTGCAGCGCGGCATTTTTATTCACCTCTCGAATTAGCTTACGCTGTCATCCAGGCAACCTGGCCGGCAGGACCCTATGGACCACTATCAGAAACGCGAACGCTCGTCGTTCAAACAGCTGGGACACCTCGCCCGGCTGGGAACCTATTTCAAACATTATGCATGGGTGCTGGTCGCCGCAATCTTCGGATTGTTGCTGACCCGAATTCTTGACGCCATCGTCCCGTTGATGATGAAAACTGCCATCGACAGCCTGGCAGACGATACGATTGAACCGAATTTCTCATGGCCCGCGATAGGTATCCTGGTGATTGTGGTGTTGCGGTTCATCATTTTTGTGTTCTCACGCCGAATCATGCGTCGCGTTTCAATTGGTGTCGCTTACGACCTGCGCAAGCGCGTGTTCAGCCACATCCAGCACCAGGGGCCAGGGTTTTTCAACAGATTCAGTACTGGGGATCTGATGTCCAGGACCATCAACGACATCAATATGGTACGCATGGTGGTCTCGTTTGGCTGGGTAGACATGATTCTCTTTGTGTTCACAATTTCGGCGGGTCTCTACTTCATGTTTGACCTTTCATCAGAACTGGCTCGGTGGGTGATTATTCCGCTGCCTGTGGTCGCAGTGGTGGGCTTCATCATGGCTCGCATGATGTTCCCCTATTATCGCGATCAACAGGAGGCCATGGCGGAGGTCACCAACTTTACCCAGGAGAACCTGAATGGCATCCGGACCATCAAAGCGATGTCCCAGGAGCAAAAGGAAGTCAAACGGTTCCACACGGTTTCCACAAACTATGTAAAGAAGGTCTACCGGGCGAGCCGTTTCAATGCCTGGATTGCCCTGATCATGCCCATTCTGAGTTCGGCTGCTCCTGCGGTTCTGTTTTTCTATGGCGGTGCGTTGGCGCTGCGCGGTGAGATAACTATCGGTACCTATACAGCATTCGCGGCTTACATGTGGATGGTGATCTGGCCAATTCGACATATCGGTATGACACTGTCGATGTTTACCGCGGCCGCGTCGGGAACCCAACGGATTTTTGAGGTTCTGGACACGGAACCCGAGGTACGTGATAGCGACGACGCTAGGCTGCCAGACAATCTGCGCGGTGATCTCACCATCAAGGAACTGTCGTTCTGGCACCCGGGTGCCGCAAGACCGACGATTGAGAACGTCAATATCGAGGTCAATGCCGGACAGACTGTCGCAATCCTGGGTCGTGTGGGATCCGGTAAGTCCACAATTCTGAAGGGCGTGGTTAGGTTGGTGAACACCCCACGGGGTTCCGTCTATGTCGACGATCATGATGTGTGTGACATTCCACTAACAGATCTACGCAGGATTGCGACATTGGTGCCTCAGGATCCGTTTCTGTTTTCTACGAGCCTGCGGGAGAACCTGACATACGACCAACCGGGACGTGATGAAGCGCAGCTCTGGGACGCTGCTGAGGCCGCCGGTGTTGCCGGCAGTATCAGAGAGTTTCCTGATGGCATGGAGACCATGGTCGGGGAACGCGGTCAAACACTGTCCGGGGGACAGAAACAACGCTCCACGCTGGCAAGAGGCCTTGTACGCCAATCACCGGTACTGCTACTCGATGATTGTTTTTCCGCTGTGGATACCGAGACAGAAGAGCGGATACTTTCCGGTCTGGCTCGCCTGCGCTCCGACAAAACCACAGTTCTGATTTCGCACCGTGTATCAACCGCACGTCATGCCGATCGGATTTACATCATCGACAACGGGCATATCAGTGAATCAGGTACCCACGACGAGCTGATGTCGTTGGGCGGGTATTACGCAGACCTGGCCGCGATTCAAAGCGACCAGGATGCGGATCACGAACGAAAAGCCCGATTGTTGCAGGACCTCGAAGATGACGAGGTGACGGCATGAGTGAGCAGAAAAAGCAGTCTCCGCCACGAGATTATTCCGCGTTCGATGTTGAACTGACGCACCAGGCACTCAATTTTCGATTGTTCGGGCGCCTGTTGAAGTGGATGCGTCCTTATCGCATCACACTCGGCGTCAGTATTGCGTTTGTCCTGCTTGGTGCGACCACCTCTGTACTGTTGCCAGTTGTTACAGGGCGGGTACTGATTGACACGATTTTGTTGCCGTCTGCTGCGGGTGATGACCTGCCGGATTATGGACTTGTCGACCTGACGCACTGGTTGGCCGATACCTTGTCGGTGGATCTGCTGGTTGCGGCGGGTGTGATCTATATCGTGATGCACATCGGCCACGCCGTACTGATGTTCCTGCACCAACTGACACTCGTTAGCAGTTCCCTGAAGGCACTACGTGATCTTCGTATGGACCTGTTTGCGAGTCTGCAGAATAAGCCTATCGCCTTTTATGATCACGTCTCTGTTGGGCGGGTGATGACACGGGTCAGTAACGACGTTGAGAATCTGTTTGCTCTGTTGACCGGGTTCGGTATGCTCGTTGGGGAATTTGTACCGTTTTTCCTGGCGCTATTCCTGATGCTACACATCAGTATTGAACTGACCATGGTGGTCGCTGTCACCCTTCCGGTCGCCGCGGTGGGTACGTATGCATTCAGAATCGTGATGTCGCGTATTTTCAGACTGATCAGGGACTCGGTGTCATCGCTGAACCAGTATATGCAGGAGGACCTGTCTGGAATCGACGTCGTTCAATTGTCAGGTCGCGAAGCGCTGAACATCGAGCAGTACGGGGAACGAAACAAGGAGAATCGTCAGCAGGAATTCCGGGCTATCAACTACGAAGTGTTGTATGAAAACTTCAACAACTCCCTGGCTAGCATGGCGACCGCGGGTATTGTCTGGTACGGCGGTGGAACTGTGGTACAGGAATCTATTTCGCTCGGCGCACTTGTTTTGTTTACGCATCTGATCAACCTGATGGTGCAACCAGTTGTGATCCTCGGACAGCAGTTCAATGTGCTGTTTCGGTCCATGGCCTCTGGTGAGCGCATCTTCCAGGCGATCGACTGGGAGGAAGCCCTGCATGAACCAAAACAACCGGCGCGACTGCCAGAACGTCTTGCCGGGGAGGTGGAGTTCCGCAATGTGGATTTCGGATATTACGCTCATGATCCGATCCTGAAGGACGTTTCCTTTCGTATTGAACCCGGTGAGAAACTGGCGATTGTCGGTCCAACAGGTTCAGGTAAGAGCACGATCATTCGGTTGTTGATGCGGTTCTACGACTTCAAGGACGGCATGGTTTTTCTGGACGGCGTTGATGTGAACCAGATCAACAGTCACGAACTACATCGACGAGTGGGTGTGGTGCTACAGGACTTCCATATCTTCTCCGGCACCGTTCGGGACAACATTACACTTGGTAATCCGGATATCACTAATAAACGTGCTGAGTGGGCGGCCAGAGTGGTCAATGCGCATCGGTTCATTCAACAATTGCCGGAGGGATATGAATCGGAGCTGGGAGAGCGGGGTAAATCTTTGTCACAGGGCCAGCGACAGCTGCTGGCGTTTGCCCGTGTGCTGGCTGCTGACCCTGAAATACTGGTGCTTGATGAGGCGACCGCGAGCATTGACACCGCGACAGAGTTGGTGATTCAGGATGCGTTGCACAAGCTGACTGAGGGGCGAACATCGATCATGGTTGCGCACCGACTACAGACAATCCGCGAGTGTGATCGAATCCTAGTCTTGCATCATGGGGTCGTGCACGAGCACGGTACCCATGAAGAATTGCTTGCGAAGAGAGGAATCTACCACACGTTACACGAACTTCAGTTTCAGGACGCAGAAGCTGCGGAAGAGCTCTCCGGTGAGACTACCCTCAGCGATGTCAATCAGGTGAAAGCGATTGCAGAACTAGACTGGAATGACGCTGATGAAGAGTCTCTGCACGATGATCCGGCGGAACCGGAACAGCCGAGTCCATTGGGTGGCGAAAAGCTCGACTAACGGGACTCGCAATCGCTTTAGGCAGTCGCTCTAAGCCAGATGCTGGAACCACTACGGAGCCCGTGCTGTAATGTGGCTCGAAGAATCCTATGGGCAACGGGATCGAATTTGAAATCGTCGAGGGCTGGGACAAGGTGGCGGAAGGTTGTAGGTATGTTGATCGTGCCAGGTGAGTTTTTGTGCTGCCGGTGACCCCATTTTCGAAACAAATTGTGCGTATCCACGGGTAGCGACGAATGGATTTCATGACAAGCCTGCCCTACTGGGGCATTCTGATAATCATCGCGGTCAATGCGATCATTGTGTGGCGCATGGATGTGACGCTGGATGACGACGCAGATGGTTGATTACCTCTCGCAGCACTGGATAGTGCTGCTACTGACCTCGATCTATCTGGTGTTCTGCCTGTGGGTCGGCTGGTATTTTCGTGCGCGGGCGGAGGAAGGCGTAGAGTCGTTCTACGTCGCCAAGCGTGAGATACCGGGGTGGGTTGTGTCGCTCGCGTTTTTCTCGACGTTTGCCAGTACCAACACCTATATTGGTCAGGCTGGAAAGTCGTTTCAGTTTGGCCTCTCGTGGGCTTGGGTCGGGCTCTTCTGGGCGTTTTTCTGCGTCATCTCCTGGCTGGTTCTGGGGCCACGGATGCGTAAACAGACCGCACGCCTTGGGTCCGTCACGATCCCGGACTATTTCTACTTCAGATACAAGAGCGATTTCGCACGTGCCATCAGGCTGCTCAGCGCCTTTGTAATCCTGTTTGCGACCCTCTGGTATATGGTGGGTATCACCAAGGGACTGGGTCATGTCATAACCTCTGTGCTCGATATCCCATATGCGTTTGGAACGGCCGCTATTGTGTTTGTGACCTGCGCTTATACGGTATTCGGAGGGATGTATAGCGTGCTTTGGACTGATGCGGTGCAGGGCATCATGATGTTCGCGGTCGCTATCATCATGGTGACGTTACCGTTCGTTTTCGTCGGTGGCGTCGATGATCTGATGCTTAGAATCAGCGATACCGCGCACGTCGCCAGGACCGGCGAGCCGATGGGAGGCGGTCTCGTGACCTTTAGCGCGCTCGTATCCTTCTTCTACATCCTTGGGATTGGTCTTGCCGTAGGCATGAAACAGATCGCGGAGCCGCGATGCCTGATTCGATTCTATTCGATTGATAATGCCCGCAGCATGAAGTTTGCAATGATCTGGACGCCGGTCTTTCTCGGTATTTCGCTAATTTGTGTGATGGGTCTTGGGGCGCTCGTGCATGGTATGGCGACTGAAGAAGAAGCGGCGTACCTGATCAACAATACTGACGAGGTTGTCGGGTTCATGCTGGCGAAGTTTGATAACCCGATCATCAGTGGGGTCTGTGTTGCAGGGTTGTTCGCCGCTGGTATGTCATCGCTGGCCTCAGTCATGTTGATTGTTGGGACGGCGTTTGTGAAGGATATGTGGGATGTGGTCAGCGATGTACCAGAGGTCAAGGTGGTCAACTACACGCGCTGGACGATGGTTGCATACTGCGTCCTGCTCTATGGGGTGACACTATATCCGCCAGGGGGGATTGTCGAGATGACGGCGTTTTCCGGTGCAGTGTTTGCGGCCAGTTTCTTTCCGGCGATATTCGGAGGGCTGTATCTGAAGTGGGGTACCGATCTGGGGGCCCTTGCCTCGATGGTTGCGGGTATTGCAGGTTGTCTTGTATGGCGGCTACTTTTTCGCTTCGAATTTGAAGGCCTGTCAGATATTCACGAGATTATCCCGGCATTCCTGTTGTCATCGCTGGTTTATGTGGTGGTGTCGAAGGCGACCGCGCGGCGGATTCCATCTACTGATCACCTTCAAAGAATTTTCGCCTGAGACGTTGATCAGAGCGGCGTGCTATTGCGTCAGTGACATCGGGCTGAGACGGGTTCGATCGTAGAAGTGCTCAATCATCATATTCAGTTTATCTTCGAGAACTGGAGCATAGCGATCAGTGTCATCGAACACGTACCAGTGACCCTGCTCGTCAAGCGCGGGCCACGTCGGTCCAGGTGCACCGGTCCTAACAAATGACAGCCAGTGTGTGCGTAGTCGCATTGCCATGGCCCGAGTCGTTTCATCCGGCAGGAGAGGTCCGGATGCGAGGTAGAAACCATCGGTGCCATGACGGGTACCGGGCTGATCTTCGTCCGCGTGGTCGATATAGTAACGCCATGCAGGCGTATGGATCATCGCCATGGCTTCGGTCAGTACACGTGCAGACAGCAGGTAGCGGTGATCACCGAACATGCGTCGAATACCTTGCGTTGCGTTGACCTCAAAATCGTTCTGGTAGTGTTCTGCGACTTCCCTGAACGCAGACCCCCAGTATCGCTGATAGTCCTCCGGTGAGATCCCGGAGGCGGGCATCACCGAACCTTCAAAGCTGTTTCCTCCGCTGATGTAGGGCACGGGTTGTTGTTGTCCCCGTACGAAACGAATACCGGGCTCTTCGGGAATCGATTGTCCGTCAACGATCGGGAGTTGAAATCCTTGAAGAGCAGCGACCAGGCTCTGTCCGTCCAGGCGCCTCAGGGTACGAGGTGTTTGTCTTTCCTCACTGATTGAGGAGACCAGCACCCTGGAAAGAGTTTCAGCTCGCTGCGCAGGTTCCTGTGACATACCTCGAACACTGGCGGGAGGAGCGTGACGTGAACGCGGCAATGCCCACGTCGCGTAGCCGCTCTGTGAGATAGCGCCGTGAAACAGATTTTTCGTATCCGGGCTCGCCATCAGCAGATTGACCGCCATGCCCCCCGCTGATATACCAAAGATCGTCACCTTGTTGGGGTCGCCACCGAACGCGGCGATGTTGTCCTGGATCCATTGCAGGGCAAGCTGGATATCCAACAGGCCGAAGTTGGCGTCTTGCTGTCTTAGTGCTTGATGTGCGAAGAAGCCCAACGGACCGAGACGGTAGTTCATGGTCACGTAGACGATGTCCTCACCAGCAAGGTGTGCCCTTGCGTTGCCGGAGCCAGCCCGGAAGCCGCCACCATGGATGCTCACCATCACAGGCCGTTGTCCACTGATTGAAGGCGTCCAGACATTCAGGAACAGGCAGTCCTCGCTCAGATCGGTAGCTGGTTGTCGGGTGCTCTGCAGGCAACGATCACCATAATCGGTGGCAGTCAGCTGTCGTTTTGAGCGAAATGCTCTGGGGGGCTGCCAACGATGTTGGCCCGTTGGAGGTTGCGCATAGCGGATACCCTTGAAACTGACTATGCCACCTGGCGCCTGGGTTCCGGAAAGTAGTCCACTGGTCGTGACGAGCATGTCAGCACCTGCCATCGTTAGGGCGCAGCTCATAAGAAGTACGGACAACAGCATAGTGCGAGCGATGAAAGAAGGTGTTGAACGGCTCACGCGATTTCCGATGCTGATATTTGAGGGGGCACTATGCATGAGCGGAACAGGTTTGTCTGCTTGCCGACAACACGCCATAGACTGTTGGGTATGGCTCAATCGCTATCGTATACCGCTGCTGCCCATGCTATTTTCTGGGCCCTTGCTGTTTCCGCATTCTGAATTTGTGACACAGGCTCCAAACTACCAGCTCAGTCAGTCAGACGTGGATCAGTTCCACGAAGACGGCTTCCTCATGATCCGGGACTATTTTTCACGGTCTGAGATGGAGCGCTTTTCTGAAATCGCACGTTGTGATCGTGAGATGCTCCTGAATTTTCCGTATACATCACTGGATGCGGAGGGAAGGCCCACCAAACTTTTTGTCTGGTCAAAGCTCCGTAGTGACATCTACAGCGCCTACGCGCGCCATGAGGCTTTGGTTGAGCCATGGGAGCAGCTCCTGGGAGGCCAGGTCACATACTTCCACCACAAGATGATGATGAAAGAGCCGAACACACTGGGTGCATGGGAGTGGCATCAGGACTATGGCTACTACTACGAACATTATCTGCGACCCGACATGGGCGGCGTTATGATAACAATCGATGAGGCGTCCAAAACCAACGGATGTCTCGAGGTGCTTCGAGGGTCGCATCGATTCGGAAGGGTTGATCACTCACGCCTGGGACATCAGAGTGAGTATGAGACAGCGGCAGATCCTGATCGCGTGAAGGTGCTTCTGGCATGTTGCGAGCGTGTCTATTGTGAGATGACGCCTGGTACGGTGTTGTTCTTCCACGCCAACCTGTTACATCATTCAGGGCCCAATCTGAGCAACTCACCCAGGTGGGCGCTGATCAGCAACTATACGAGAACAGACAACCCTCCCTTTGCGGCATCCCCCGGGTGGGGCGAGAACTTTGAGACGCTGTCGGCGGATCAGGTTCAAGAAGCCGTCAAGGCTTACGCCCTTCGCCAGACCGAGCGAGATCGTTAGCGCGTCTCTAGGCCCTCGACGATCAGATCGAGCATAAACGGTCCATCGTGCGCGAGCGCGTCTGAAACAGCACCGGCAATGTCTTCCGGTTTGCTGACCTGGGCCCCAGGAATTCCCATGCCATCAGCCATCGCTGTGAAAGACATCACGGGGTCGGACAGATCCATATGGGGGTAGGGTTTGTTCGACTGTGCATTGAAACGTCGTCGGTACTGATCGACGTTGTGTTTGAGCACCCGGTATTCCCTGTTGGACAAGATTACAAACAGCACGTTGAGTTTGTGATGCCCGGCAGTCCATAGGGCTTGAATACTGTACATGGATGACCCGTCGCCGGATATGCAGACCACTTGACGATCAGGGTAAGCCACCGCGACCCCGGGTGCCCCTGCAACGCCCTGGCCGATGCCGCCACCCTTGACGCCAAAGAACAGGTGCGTGCTGCCCAGTTTGAAGTTGCGGATAACATCCGCACTCGCAGTGATACTTTCGTCTGCGATCACCGCATCGTCTGGCAACGCAGCCGCCAGTTCCGTCAATGCGCGATAGGGGGTCATCGGATCACGATCATGCAGAACGGCCGTTCTTTCAGCGGATGCCTCGTTTTCAGATTGTTTGAGATCTTGCAGGCGCTGACATCGTGCAGGTGCATCGTCGACGAGTTCAGTGAGCCTAGAAAGACTGTCGGCCAATTGTCCTGCGATGCCGAGATCAATCCCCATGTTCTCCGCGAGTCGTGCGGGACCGGATTCCAGCTGAATGATCTTGGTGTTGTCTGAGAATGGTGAATCCGGCGCATACCAGACCTCTTCGAAAAATGCGCCACCGATCAGGATTACGAGATCGTGGTCGCCAAGGGCAGCGTTGATAGCTGCGTAGTCTGGTCCGAGTTTGTTGCGGAAGTGATCGTGGTCTGATGGAAAAGCGAAGCGAGCTGTAATCAGTTCCAAGTGAACACCAACCCCGGCCTTCTCGGACAAGGCTACCAGCGCGTCCCCTGCATCATCTCGAACAACATCATCCCCCGCCACAATCACGGGACTGGTGGCGGCGTTGATCAGGTCTGCGGCCTGTTTCAGATGTGTTTCACTGGCGTTGCCAACCATGCTCAGGTCGCCGGAATGGTACGCGGCGTTCTCCGTGTCCTGCTCCATCACATTGATCGGCAGGGCTACAAACACTGGACCCGGTGGATGCTGGTGGGCGATCTTGAAAGCGCGAGCCATGATCAGCGCCATCTCGTCAGCATGCTCTACCTGCACGCTCCACTTCACAACGGGTTCAGCCATGGCGACAAGATCGTGTCCCAGCAGTGGGCCGCGAAGACGAATACGAGTGTCCTGTGCTCCGGCAGTGATAATCATGGGCGACGAGTTTTTCAGCCCGCCATAGATCATACCGATGGCGTTCCCGAGCCCTGGCGCCACATGCATATTTGCCACGCCGATTGAGTTTGAAGCCTGCGCATACATGTTCGCAGCACCCACTGCGACTCCTTCGTGAAGGTGCATGATGTAGTCGATGTCGGGATAGTCGATCAATGTGTCCAGCATCGGGGTTTCAGTTGTACCCGGGTTCCCAAAGATCTTGGTGACACCATGCAGACGCAGGCTATCGAGGAATACATTTCGGCCACGCATGGGTGTCTCCTTGAGTCTTTGGAAGTCGCGTGAATATAGCAGAAGCGGGGCTTGGCTTGTGGTCGGTGTACGCGTCCCTCGTCATGTTGCGCGTCGCGTTGTTGCGGCTATCGCGTAGCGGCGGGACCTGAGACAGCGTACGATTTGAGGGCAGGATACCAACAGGCAAGCGATATGATCGAAGCGATTCTCAGAGACGACAAGATGCTGGCCGAGCTTCGACATGTCAGCTACTTTGAGCTATCGGAGTTGGTGCTCCTCACGTATTCGACCTTGATTTATCAGTTGTCGGTATTGCTGACGGTAACGTTTGGCTACTTTGTGGCTGCCTATCTGGTGGCGAAGCGTCTTTCGGTATTTTAGGTTTGGGCGGTCTCTGCGGTCTACACCGCGTTCTGCATGGTGGCGATTGGCGGTTATTTCTCCTTGACGGTCAGGCTGTGGAATCTCGTGTACTTCCGGGACCGTGAGGTGCCTTTTACCCTGTTCCTTTCGTTCGCTGTTTGTGTCCTAGGCTGGATGTTCAGCCTCGCGTTCATGATCAACGCAAGTATGACAAGTGATCACATCGTGTCGTGAGTGAGTCGGGTCCAACCTTTAACCCCCAACCCCCAACCCCCAACCTCCAACCTCCAAATGATCTGGCCGGTTGAAGGTCTGCGGTGACACGCCGGACTTCCTGCAGGCTGATCAATCCCTGACAGGCTTTACGAAGGCCATCCATCACCAGGGTCTCCATGCCGCTGGAGATTGCAGCGGCACGCAGTTCGTCCTAGCTGCCACCCTGCATCATTGCATCATAGAGAGCCTGGTCGGGGACCAGGGCTTCAAAAATCCCGATACGACCTTTGTGTCCACTGTGGCAGTGTTCACAGCCGACTGCTCGATGGAAACGGTCGCCGAGTAGTTTGAGTTCATTGATCTTGCTTTCCGTCTGTATGAGTTCCTGATCCTTGTCTGTCAGGTCCGCCGGTTCCGCGACATTCGGTACAGAGTCTGCGTACCAGCCGTTGTGCAGTGATGAGCGCGACACCATCCCCGGTGAGGCGATCCAGATCCACCCAGTTTGCGACGAGCATCAAACCTGAAATAGCGTCTTGAAAATGCATGGTGTTAATAACATGTTTGGACAAACCGCCTTCCATCAATTCAGCAAGGGCCTCTGATGAACCGGTATAACATACGTGCAGACCATCATAGCTCTGCCGGACGGCCGCGCTGACTTGAGCGGTCCTATCTTTCATCTTCTGCAGATTCACCACGCCCTGTACGACATTCTCGACGGGCATCCCAGCGCCAGGATCTTCGATACTGAGTACGCGCCGCTCCGGCGTGTTCGGTACATTGAGAATCGAATAGGCAGACACGGTCTTACCGCTGCCTGCAGGACCACCAATCAGATAAAGCCCACTATTGTGACTAAGGGATGCTTCAACACGCGCCAGATTGCCGTTAGCCAGACCCAGTGCATCGAACCCGATATGGGTAGCTGCTGGATCTCGGATAGAGATTGTGCAGGATTCACTGTGGGTCGCGGGGAACGTGCTGACGGTAAAATCGAGCCAGCGATCGGTTTCGGACCCGATATTCATTCGAAAACGCCCATCCTGAGGTATCTGGGTCTCGTTGACGATTATTTGCCACATCTGCTGGATTCTTTCGATCAGCGGTTTGTGCGCTCTGGTGTCATATCGCGTGATTTCGCGAACCAGGCCGTCGATCCTTAACGAAATGCTTGGTCCGGTGTTGTGGTCAGCGTCGAGAAACAAATGGCTGGCAACCATTCGGATACAGCAAAGCAGCATCGCATTGACGACCCGAACTGGGCCCGACGGCCCGTCGGGGATGTCTTCAGTGTGACCACTGGCGACGAACAATGTTCTGATCAACTCATCGCTGTTCGGGAACTCGATCGAGGGCTCCTCACCATGCAGAAAGCGAGATACGTCTGACCCGGTGAAACGCCATTGACGACCGACTTTACGGCCTCTGATGCGGTCTGAACGTAACCAGCGTTAGAACGTGGAACGTGTTGTGGAAAGTCGATTAATCGCCTGTTCCATGGTTAGGAGGCTGTCGTTATCACTCATTGATTGGATTCCTCCGCTTCGCGTCGACCTTCACTCCCGTTCTTTGTGTGTGCTTTGTTCGTTCTATGTCTTTTGACATTTGTGTATCATAAATCGTCACAACGACTGTGATATTTAACGAAACATAAAGTAAACCAAGACGTCGATATAGTGCTTGGCACTATGGCAGGGGGAGGAGAGACGAATGGGCCAGAAAAAACAAATTGGTGGGATTGTGGCGGGGCTAGCGGTGCTGCTCGTTCTATTCAACTGCTACACGACTATCAGTGCGGGACACAACAAGGTAGCAACGCTCTTTGGTGAGGTGCAGGTGGAACCACTCGGAGAGGGTTTTCATATCGTCAATCCGTTGCTTAATTTCACGGAATTTGATCTGCGGGCACAGACATTCACGTGGGAGGGGGTTCAGGTACCGAGTCAGGATAAGTTGAAGACATCGATGGATGTCTCCGTGACATTTCGGTTGGACGGCAGTCGTACACCAACCATCCTGAAGGAAACAGGTAGACTCGATGATGTGCTCTCGAAGCACATCACACCGAAGGTACGTTCTCTGCTGCGGGAAGCAGGGAAGACTGTTCAACAGTCTCAGGATTTCTATCTCGATACCGTTCAACTTGAGTTGCAGACCACGATGGAAGTAGGTCTGACCGAATACCTCTATGAAAAGGGAGTGATTGTGGACGCGGTGCTATTCCGGGATATCACGCTCCCGCCTGTGGTTACCACCGCGGTGGTTCAGACCAAAGAGCGCCAGGAGCAGCTGGAGAGGGAAAAAGCGCAGCTTCAGATTGTTGAGCAACAGGCGCAGCAACAGGTGAAACAGGCCCAGGCGCGTGAACAGGCTGCGGTAGCCGATGCTAACGCGAAACGCACGCAGGCGGATGCGGAAGCCTACCGAATCGAAATTGAAGCGCAGGCCCAGGCCAAGGCGAATGAGCTGCTGGCGAGATCGGTGACAGGTGAACTGATCCAGTACAACAGCGTTAAACAATGGGATGGAAAATACCCAACAACACTGTTGGGGGGTGGTGAGAACGTGCTGTTGAACCTCCCCAGCGCCAACTAGGACGCTAACGTGGCTTCCCTAGAGCCCAAGTGATTTCCTGTCGAGTGGATTGAGTGGTTCATCGGGGTCAGGCGAAGGAATCGCAGAGAGCAATAACCGGGTGTAGTCCTCCTGGGGGTCCTCAAAAACCTCCTGGACACTACCCTGTTCCACGACTCGCCCACGATGCATCACGAGAATCCGATCGCAGATGTGGTGCACCACCGAGAGATCATGGGCTACAAACAGATAGGTAAGCCCGAATTCTTCCTGCAGGTCTTCCAAGAGGTTGATGATCTGTGCCTGTACCGATACATCGAGTGCTGATACGGATTCATCGCAGACTACAAGCTTAGGGCGCAGGATGAGTGCCCGGGCGATGCCAATGCGTTGACGTTGCCCGCCGGAAAATGCGTGCGGATAGCGAGTAAGAGAATCCTGGTCTAGCTGCACTTTGGCCAGTATATCAAGCACCTCTGCCCGTCTTGAACCGCGGTTACCGATGTTGTGAATGATGAGAGGTTCTTCAAGGATTTCCTGTACCGTCATTCTCGGATTGAGCGACGAGAATGGATCCTGAAACACCATCTGCATCTGCTGGCGCAGGGGTATCATTTCATCGTCTGTTTTGTCCTGTAGCTCGACCCATTCGTCGTCGCCTGTGCGAAATCGCACGACTCCCCGATCAGGATCGATCGCCCGCAATACGCAGCGCGCCAGTGTGGTCTTGCCGGAGCCGGATTCTCCGACGATACCCAGGGTTTCAGACGCACTGATTGTGAAGCTGACATCCTCTACCGCGCTCACACCGTCAAAGCTCTTGTACAGATTCGTGACTTCAAGCAGTGGCTCAGCCATCCGTCAGCTCCAGGTCCGCCAGTTGAGCGGAAGACAGGCTGACCTGCCGGCCGTCAGCCAGGGTCATCAGTGGGTGCGGCGTGGTGAGATCGGCATCACCGACAACGCTTGCGATCGTGGCGAGTCGCGCACCCTTGGTGGCGAGCCCGGGAATCGCTGCTAGCAGACCACGGGTGTAGGGGTGTACCGGCGTTTTCAGGACCTGTCGCACCGAGCCAACTTCCAAGACCCGCCCCTGGTACATGACGACAACCTGGTCTGCCATCTGCGCAACGACGCCCAGATCGTGTGTGATAAAAAGGACGGAGTTGTTGAGGTCTTTCTGTAGATCGCGGATCAGCGTCAGGATCTCTGCCTGGATGGTGACATCAAGCGCTGTTGTGGGTTCATCACAGATCAGAAGTTGAGGATGGCATACCAACGCCATCGCGATGACAACGCGTTGCCGCATACCGCCGGAGAACTCAAACGGGTATTGCTGAATCCTTCGGTCAACGTTGTCGATACCCACCCGTCTCAGCATGTCGGCGGCCTCTTCGAAAGCCTCCTCCTTGCTCACATTGCGATGGCAAAGGATGGCCTCGGCAACCTGATTGCCCACCGTATAGACAGGCGACAAGGCCGTCATGGGTTCCTGGAATACCATGCTGACGGAACCTCCGCGCAGATCGAGCAGTCGAGGGTCCTTGTTAGGCAGTGCAGCGATGTCGTAAGCGGGCGCGTCGTTCGGTGAGAAGTGAATCTTGCCGCCGGTGATTCGTCCGGGTGGCTGGATCAACCGCATGATGCAGTTCGCAGTGACGGACTTGCCGGAACCTGACTCGCCCACGATGGCGGTGACCTTGCCACGTGGCACGTCAAAACTGACTTCCCTCAGTGCATGGGTTGTTCCGATATCGGTCCCGAATTCCACCGCGAGGTCTCTGATCTCAAGTAGGTTGTCTGCCATCAGTCGCGATTTCCCCCGGTGTTATAGGGATCTGCCGCATCGCGCAAACCGTCACCCAGCAGATTGAACGCGATCACGGTGAGGACGACGAACAGTCCGGGAATCATCAACCAGGGTGTCATCACAATGACCTGATAGTTTTGTGCCTGTTGCATCAAAACCCCCCAGCTCACCACGGGGGGCCTTAATCCGATGCCCAGGAAACTGAGCGCGGTTTCGCCGAGGATCATTCCCGGGACGGCGAGAGTTGCTGTCGTGATGATGTGACTGGTGAAGCTCGGCATCATATGCCTGAAGATCACACGAAGCCGGCCAGCACCCAGGAGTCGTGCGGCCATTACAAAATCCTCTTCTCGAAGTGCAAGGAACTTACCGCGCACCTGACGGGCGAGCCCTGGCCAGCCAAAAAGCGACAGGATAATCGTGATCCCGAAATAGACCATCAGCGATGACCACTCAACGGGCAATGCCGCTGAAAGTGCCATCCAGAACGGCAAAGTCGGCAGAGACAACAACACTTCGATGATACGTTGGATACCTCGGTCGACGATGCCGCCCATGTAACCTGCGATCCCGCCGATGAGCACACCAAAGAACAGTGTCAGCATGACCCCCACAACGCCGATAGACATGGAGATACGTGCGCCATAGAACACCCGCGTGAACATGTCTCTTCCCAGCTGATCGGTTCCAAACACATGAATGTAACCTTCGCGCGTTGCAAACAGGTGGGTTTCTGCTTCAAACAGGTTCCACATATGGTAACTCTCGCCAGCCTCAAAGAAGTAGATGGGATACATCTCTTCGGTGTTTTCCTTGTATTCACGCATCCAGCTGTCGGCATTGATTTCCATGTCATAGCTATAGACGAATGGCCGCAGGTGGAAGTTGCCTTCTGCGTCGAAGAAATGGATCGACATCGGTGGTGCATTGATAGCTTTGACGTTGCGGGTATCCGTGTTGTACGGCGAGACGAATTCGCAGAACACCGTAATCAGATACATCGCAATCAGGAACCCGGCGGAGATCATGGCGAGTCGATGGCGCTTGAATCGGATCCATGCCAGTTGGCGTGGTGAAATCTCCTGGAGGGTCTCCGTGCCAAGATCTGTCACGACAGCGGGAGCCGCTTGATTGGCAACCTCACTCATAACGAATCCTTGGGTCCGCCCACGCGAGTAGCAGATCAGAGAGCAGCATGCCGAGGACGGTCAGTACGGCGAGTAGCATCAGGAAGCTTCCAGCAAGGTACATATCCTGCGCAATGAGCGCCTGGATCAGTGCCGGCCCAATCGTCGGTAACCCTAGCACGATGGAGACAATGGCCTCGCCGGAGATCAGCGCGGGCATGAGCAGACCAATCGTGCTGATGAACGGGTTGATCGCGATCCGTAGCGGGTACTTGAAGAGTAGTTTCATGGGCTTGACGCCCTTCGCACGCGCCGTCACCACGTAAGGTTTACTGAGCTCATCAAGGAGGTTGGCACGCAGAATCCGCATGGTTGATGCGGTACCACCCAGACCCAGGACAACCATTGGAATCCACAGGTGACTCAGGAAATCTAAGAGTCTGCCAAACGACCAGGGCGCGTCCCGGTACTCTGGTGAGAACAGTCCTCCGATGCTGATGCCGAAGAACTCATATCCGGCATACATCGCCATCAGTGCCAACAGGAAGCTGGGTGTTGCAAGCCCAACGAGCATGATCGTGGTGATCAGGTAGTCGCCGAATGAGTATTGGCGCACGGCGGAATAGATTCCCGCGGGGATCGCGATGGCCCAGGTGAAGATCAATGACGACACGGTGATCATGAGAGTGTAACCGAGGCGCTCCCAGACAAGCTCGGATACGGGGCGAGTAAACAGATACGAGTACCCCATGTCGCCCACCAGGAATCCACCGATCCAGCGAACGTATTGAATCAGCAGTGGTTGATCGAGATTGTACTGGGCGCGCAGATTGGCAACGGCCT
>MDTB01190396.1_pt1 | contig 20247 bp, 20 predicted proteins | sample 811161 | NCBI WGS metagenome assembly MDTB01 (sample SAMN05326650, study PRJNA326480) | marine metagenome | isolation source: seawater | place: Mediterranean Sea | collected 2009 | reverse complement strand
GCTATTCCTTGTTCTGGAAAAACTGGTGAAGGTATTAGTGATATTTTAGAACAAATTATTACTGTATTACCAAGCCCAAAGGGAGTCAGCTCTGGAAGTTTAAAATGTTTGTTAGTTGATAGTTGGTATGACACTTATTTGGGCGTAGTGATTTTAGTGAGAGTTATTGATGGTAAAATTTTAAAAAATATGAAAATAAAAATGATGTCTACTAATCAAGATTATATTGTTGAAAAAGTTGGAGTATTTACACCTAAAGCTATAGATGTTAATGAATTAAATGCTGGCGAAATAGGTTTTATTACAACAGGTATAAAAGTTTTATCTGAAACAAAAGTTGGTGACACAATTTGTGATGTTTCAAAACCTTTAAAAGAAGCACTGCCTGGGTTTAAGCCAAGTAAACCCGTAGTATTTTGTGGATTATTTCCTGTTGATAGTTCAGAGTATCAAAAATTAAAAGATGGGTTAGCAAAACTTCAACTGAATGATGCAAGCTTTTCATTTGAACCTGAGTCTTCCTCTGCACTTGGTCTTGGCTTTAGATGTGGTTTTTTAGGACTTCTGCATCTAGAAATTGTCACTGAAAGACTAGAAAGAGAATTTGACGTTAACTTGTTAACTACAACACCAGGAGTTGTTTATAAAGTCCACTTGAATAATGGGAGTATTATTAATTTACATAATCCTTCAGGCCTTCCAGATCCAACATTAATTAAATTAATTGAGGAACCATGGATAAAAGCAACAATAATAACACCTGAGGAATATTTGGGATCGATTATAAAAATGTGTCAGGATAAAAGAGGCATTCAAACTAATCTTAGTTATTCAGGAAATAGAGCAGTGATTAATTATGAGCTACCGTTAAATGAAGTAGTCTTTGATTTTAATGATAGATTAAAATCAATGACAAGTGGATATGCTAGTTTTGATTATGAAATTATTGAACATAGAGAAGGAGAGCTAGTAAAGCTTGGAATTTTGGTGAATGCAGAACCTGTAGATGCTTTGGCAATGATGATACACAAAGATTTTGCACAAAAAACAGGAAGAGAGGTTTGCGAAAAATTAAAGGATTTAATTCCTAGACATAATTTTATGATCCCCGTTCAAGCAGCAATAGGAGGTAAAATTATTGCAAGAGAAACCATAAAAGGTTTTAAAAAAGATGTTTTAACAAAAATTCATGGCGGGGGCGCAACAGATAGAAAAAGAAAACTTTTAGAAAAACAAAAAAAAGGCAAAGTAAGATCAAAACAATTTGGAAAAGTTGAAATTCCTCAAGAAGCATTTATTGGAGTTTTAAAAATAAATAAAGAGTAATTTATGGGCATTAGGAAAAAAATTAAAAAATGGTTTTACAAGAGAAAATACCAAAAATTTCGTTTTGAAGATTTTGAAATTAAAAATAATACTGTTCTTATCACAGGAGCTAATTCAGGAATTGGATTAGAACTAGTGAAGATATTTAAAAATAACAATAAAGTTTTAGCTTTCTATAATCAAAATTCCGAGAATTTAGATAAAATTTCACTAAAAAATATGGAAAAATTCTCACTTGATCTTACTGATCTTAATCAAGAATGTTCAGAAAATTTAAAAAGTTATTTTATTAAAAATAAACCCAACATCATTATTAACTGTGCTGTTTACAATAAAATTCCTGATGAAATAGAATTATTAAAAATTAATCATCAAACATATTTAGATGCTTTTAAAATTAACTGCACGAGTGTTTTACAAATTATTCAATTAGTTTTGGAAAATAATAATGAATTAAATACAATTATAAATCTAAGCTCAACGAGAGGAAGCATAAAAAATAATACAGAAGGGATGCATTATCGATATAGATCCACTAAAGCTTGTATGAATGCGATTTCCAAAAGTTTATCCATTGATCTTAAGAAAAAATTCAACATCAACGTTATTACATTATCACCAGGAGAGATAATTACTGAGCTTAATCCAAATGGCTTAATAAATTCTGATATTTGTGCAAAAAAAATTTTTCATTTTTTGAGTATCAATTCACTTTCTGACTTTAATGGAAAATTTATTGATATTTCAAATTATGAAGAAGTTGATTGGTGAATATTAATAAATATTTTTATGAAAAAAATAATTTTTTTGTTAATAAATAAAGCAACATTATCCATTATTTTCCATTTTATAATTTGGAAATTTATTAATTTAATTATAAAACATAAAATAAAAGGATTTAAAAGAGACCATCAGTTTTTCATAAAGAAAAAAAAAATATCTACTGACTACTTTTCAATGAATGCATATAATTTTTATAATTATCTAAATAAGCTTAAAAGCAATTTTGAATATTTGGAAATTGGAAGTTTTGAAGGAAATTCTGCTATATTTATTGCTGAAAAGTTTAAAGATTCTAAAATATATTGTGTAGATACTTGGATTGGCCATGAACAATATTACGAAGATAAAAATTTTAATGAAATTGAAAAAAATTTTGATTTTAATATCAAAAATTATCCAAATATTAAGAAAATTAAACTTAAAAGCGATACCTTTTTTTGTGAGAATAAAAATTTAGAATTTGATGTTATCTATATTGATGGAGATCATCATCATGATCAAGTTTTATTAGATTGTCAAAATGCTTGGACGTTGCTTAAAAAGAATGGAATATTAATTTGTGATGATTATATATGGTCATATTTCGATGATATTAAAAAGAATCCTTGTTATGCAATAAATACCTTTTTGAAGGAAATCAAAAATGATTATAAAATTTTACAAGTTTCAAAGTCACAAATTTTTTTAAGGAAATTAGATTAATTATTTGTTAGTAGGTAGCAAAGTGGAAAATAATGAGTAAAATTGCTGATTGTATAACTTTTTTTGATAATAATCTCATGTTTAATTTAAGATACAGAGTTTTGGAAAAATACGTAGATTATTTTGTGGTGTGTGAGTCTATCTTTGATCATACAGGAAAAAAAAAGAAAAAAAATTTTCTATGGAAAAAAGATTATGATAAAAACAAAATAAAATATTTTTTACTTAAAAAGCCATTTCCTAAGAAGAATAATAGATGGAAAAATCAGGCTATTCAAAGGGAATATTTACTTAAATGTATAAATTTTTTATCTCCCAACGATTATGTATTTTTTTCTGATCCAGATGAAATCATTAATCCAAATATATTAAAAAAATTTTCATTAAAAAAAAAATATGGAATTTTTTTGCAAAAATTTTTTAATTACAAATTCAATCTTTATAATCCACATGAAAGCCCATGGGAAGGTACAAGAGTTGTAAAAAAAAAAAATTTAAACTCAATTGATTTTTTAAGACAAAAAGTTTTGAGTAAAAATCTTAGATATAATTATCTTAGATTTGATAAAGAAAAAAATATTCAAATTTTTAAAAATGCTGGATGGCATTTTAATAATATAATGTCAGAAAAAGATATTTCGTTAAAATTAAAAACATTTGCTCATTCAGAATTCTCACATAAAAAATTTAGTTCTCCAAAAGTGATTAAACAAAAAATAATCAAAAAAATTGACCTTTTTAATAGGGGGCACAAGTATCGAATAGTTAAATTAGATAATAAGTTTCCAGAATATGTTAGAAAAAATAAAACAAAATTTAGAAAATTTATTATTTAAACCAAAAATTATGGAGAGGTGGCCGAGAGGTTGAAGGCGCACGCTTGGAAAGCGTGTAAAGAGTAAACTCTTTCATGGGTTCGAATCCCATTCTCTCCGCCAAAAATAATATATTAATAATATTAAAATGATAAAAAAATTTATTCATAAAAAACTATTTATGTATAAAAAGATAGTACCAAGTTATTTTTTAAGCATCTTTCAAAAAAATAAATAATGATTAAAATAAAAAACAAATAACTTATATAAATGATTTATGAGTAATTTATTAATGTACTGCCTGTGTCTAGATGACAATTTGTTGAATAAAGTTAAAAATTTAAACTATATACCAGTAGGTTTAGGTAAAAATAATTTTTCAAATGAGTGGTTAAGGGATAACACAGAGATTAATATTTCGAAAAAAAACCCTTTTTATGGTGAGTACTCTTTTCATTATTGGCTTTGGAAAAATCACTTAGATAATATTACAGAAGGCACATGGATTGGGTTTTGTACTTACAGAAGATTTTGGAATCAAAATAAAAACAAAAAAAAAAGTGAACTATTTAATATCTTTAAAGACAGCGTAAGAGAAGTTCCTGATGAATGGGAAAACTTTGATACAATATTGGCTGATAAGATTGACCTTACAAATTTAAAATGGATGAAAGTTTTAAAATATGGAAAATTAGCAATATTGAGAAATCCGAAAGCTATTTTTAAAAGTGGTAGGAATATACGATTTAATTTTGATATGTTCCATGGTAACGGAACTTTAGATAAAGCAATTGAATTACTTAATGAAGAAGATAAAGAAGATTTTAAAAAATTTGTGAATACAAATACATCAATAAATCAATGTAATTTGTTTATTTGTAGGTCTAAAGAAAAAGTTAAAAAATATTATGAAACAATCTTTGAGTGGTTTGAAAAATTAGAAGAAATTTTTGGATTCGATTTAGAAGGTTATAGCAAAATAAGAATATACGGTTTTTTATCAGAGAGATTCATGCCATATTGGTTTATGAAAAATTCAAATTGCGGAGAATGGCCTATCACATTTAAAGAACTAAACTCTCAAACAAACAAATAATTTGAATTATCAAAATTAATTATTTTAATTTAATATTTATCTTTATTGCTCGTTTTACCATTGATTTTATTAACTTTTTTAATGATTAATCCTGACAAGATGTAATTAATTTAAGAATTTTTCAAAAAAAAATGATATAATTTTTTTCTCCAATAAATTAATAAATGGCAAATACTATTACTTATCAAGCAGATTCTATTAAGGTTCTAAAAGGCTTAGAAGCTGTCAGAAAAAGACCGGGGATGTACATTGGAGACACAGATGACGGAACAGGTCTGCATCATATGGTTTACGAAGTAGTTGATAATTCAATTGATGAGGCGCTCGCAGGTTATTGTCAAAATATTTTTGTAAAAATAAATTCAAACAATTCAATCACAGTTAAAGATGATGGAAGAGGTATACCTGTAGATTTGCATAAAGGTGAAAAAAAATCAGCAGCAGAGGTAATAATGACCCAATTACATGCAGGTGGGAAATTTGATCATGATTCGTACAAAGTGTCTGGAGGACTACACGGTGTTGGGGTTTCAGTTGTAAATGCACTATCTGAAAAATTGGAACTCGAAATTAGTAGAGAGGAAAAAAAATATTTTATTGAGTTCAATAACGGTGAAGCACAAAAACCTCTTAAAGAAGTAGGGAAATCTAAAGAAACAGGCACAAAAATAACTTTTCTTCCTTCAAAAAAAATTTTTTCTTCAATTAAATTTAGTGGAAACATTTTGATAAAAAGAATGCGGGAGTTAGCATTCTTAAATAGAGGTATCAAGATTACTTTTGTAGATGGTTCTCAAAAAAAAGAAAAGACTCAAGATTTTAAATTTGATGGAGGTATTTCAGAGTTTGTTGAATTTTTAGATGAAAAAAGGGAAAAGCTACAAAATAAAAATGGGAATGATTTGTTTAAAAGGCCAATCTATATCGAAGGTAAAAAAGAAAAAATAGAAATAGAATGTTCTTTAAAATGGAATGCAGGTTATTCTGAAGATGTTCTTCCATATACAAATAACATTTATCAAAAAGATGGTGGTACACATGTATTAGGTTTTAGAAGCGCTTTAACTAGAATAATTAATAAGTATGCCAGTGAACACAATCTTTTAAAAAAAAATAAATTAGCTATTTCAGGTGATGATATAAAAGAAGGACTAACCTGTGTATTGTCTGTAAAAGTTCCAGATCCAAAATTTTCTTCACAAACTAAAGATAAACTGGTTTCATCAGAGATGAGAATGATTGTTGAGTCTATAGTAAATGAAAAACTATCTATTTGGTTTGATCAAAACCCTGCAGTATCAAAAATTGTCATAGCTAAAATCATTCAAGCTGCGATGGCTAGAGATGTCGCAAGAAAAGCAAGAGAGAATGTTAGAAGAAAAGGGGCACTAGAATTGAGTGGTTTACCAGGAAAATTAGCTGATTGTCAAATTGGTAAACAAGAGGGAACAGAATTATTTATTGTCGAGGGAGATTCAGCTGGTGGGTCAGCAAAACAAGGAAGGGATAGATCAAATCAAGCAGTTTTACCCTTACGAGGTAAAATTTTAAATACGTATGTAGAAGATATTCAATTAAAAAAGAATGGTAACAAAGATGGTTCGGAGCAAAGGACTAAAGCTTTATCAAAAATGATTTCTTCTAACGAAATAATAACTTTGATAAACGCACTAGGCCTTGATCCAAAGGATCAAGAGATAGATCTAAAAGATTTAAGGTACGGAAAGATTATAATTATGACTGACGCAGATGTAGACGGATCTCATATTAGAGCACTTTTGTTAACATTTTTTAACAATAAACCTTTCAATAAATTAATAGAGCATGGACATGTATACTTAGCGCAACCCCCTTTATTTAAAATCAACAAAGGTACGAAGAGCATCTATATTAAAGATGAGAAAGAATTAGAAGAATACATTTTAAATAATAATAAGAATATAAAAAAGCTAAAAAAAGGATCAAAAGAATTTATTAAGGAAATTGATTTAGAAAAATCAAAAATGAATATTCAGAGATTTAAAGGTTTAGGTGAAATGAATCCAGAGGAATTGTGGAGTACTACTCTTGACCCCGAATCTAGAAATTTATTACAAGTTCAATATTCTAAAGATTTGAAAAAAGATCAAAATTTAATTCATACTCTAATGGGAAATGACGTCGCTTTGAGGAAAGATTTTATTATTTCAAATTCTATAAATGTTCATAATTTAGATATTTAAAATGAAGTTTTTTGAAACTTCAAGACATCATTCTTTTAAAAAATCAATATACATAAGTCTTAGGTGGATAGGTATAATAGGTCAATTTATTGCTGTTAATTTTGTATATTTTATCTTGAATTTCGAGTTTGATTTTTTTACTTCAAATCTTGTTATATTATTAGGTATTTTAAGTAATCTATATTTAATTTTAATTTATAAAAAAACCCAATTATCAGATCGATCAGCATTTATTTTTTTAGTTATCGATATATTCCAATTAGGTGTGTTGATTTACTTAACAGGTGGAGTTACAAACCCTTTTATAATATTTTTAATTATTCCAAGTATTTTTTCTTCATCTAACTTAAGTTTTGTAACCAATTTTTTACTTGTACTATTAACCTCGATTTTAATCATTTTTCTCACATTTTTTTCAAAAAGCTTACCGGCTCCTTTAAGTGATCATTTTCACGTAAGTCTATATTATTTTTATTCTATTCCTCTTGCGTTAATAATTGCTTTAATTTTTTTAAATTATTTTGCAATGACATTTGGAACACAATCTAGGTTAAGAAAAGAAGCATTATCTAAAATGGAAGAAGTCATGGCCAAAGAACACGAACTTTTATCTTTAGGAGGCCAAGCTGCTGCAGCCGCACATTCACTTGGAACTCCTCTTTCAACAATAAAAATAATTACCCAAGACCTACTAAAACAATTTAAAGGAAATGCAGATGTCCAAAAGGATATTGAGCTTTTGTCAAGTCAAGTAGAGAGATGTAATGAAATTTTAAAACGTTTGAGTTTAAATCCTGTAGAAGAAGATGATTTTATCGATAATGATTTAAGTATGAAAGATTATTTAAATGAAATTATTTTATCATTTAAAGAGATTAGTGATAAAGAATTTGTCTTTAATTTTGATCAAAATTTAAATAATAAAAGGATTACCAAATCAATTGAAATAATTTATGGTCTAAGAAATTTTATAGGAAATGCTAACAAATTTACTAAAAAGCTTATATTTATAAATCTTGAAAGTAATAAAGAATTTACAGAGGTTACCATAGAGGATGATGGACCTGGATATCCAAAAGATATATTGTCTAAAATTGGTGAACCTTATTTAAAAACTTTTAATATAAATCAAAAATCTCAATTAGGATTAGGGCTTGGAATATTTATTGGTAAAACACTTTTGGAAAAAAATTTTGCTACTGTGAGTTGCCTTAATTCAAAAACTAGAAGTGGAGCAGAAGTTAAAATTAAATGGAAAAATAAAGATTTGTTTAATATTTAATGAAGTTTTTTCTTAGTATCAAACAATGAACTTAATTGTGAAATCATAACATCACCCAACTCATTTACATCTGTTATTTTAATAGCACGATTATAATATCTTGATACATCGTGACCAATCCCAATTGCTAAAACTTCTATTTCTGTTTTTTCTTCAATGAATTTAACTATTTTCTTTAGATGTTTTTCTAAGAAATCACCTGAATTAACTGATAGAGTTGAGTCATCAACTGGTGCGCCATCTGAAATAACCATTAATATTTTTCTCTCCTCTTTTCTTTTTTTTAATCTAGAAAAAGCCCAATTTATAGCTTCTCCATCAATGTTTTCTTTTAATAATCCTTCTTTTAACATCAATCCGAGGTTTTTTTTAGCTTGTCTCCAATGAGTGTCTGCACTTTTGTAAATAATATGTCTTAAATCATTTAACCTACCAGGAGATTTGGGCTTCTCTTGTTTGTTCCAAAATTCTCTGCTTTGGCCACCTTTCCAATTTTTCGTAGTAAAACCTAAAATTTCAACTTTTACTGAACAGCGTTCCAAGGTTCTAGATAAAATGTCTGCGCATATAGCAGCGATTGTAATTGGTCTTCCTCTCATTGATCCTGAGTTATCAATTAATAATGTTACCACAGTATCTTTAAAATCTAAGTCTTTCTCTTTTTTAAATGACAATGAGTTATAAGGATCCATAATTATTCTTGGAAGTTTTGAGCTATCTAGTAATCCTTCTTCTATATCGAATTCCCATGCTCTATTTTGTTTTGCTAGTAATTGTCTTTGTAATTTATTAGCAAGTTTTGTGACTATATCTTGAAAGCCAATCAATTGTTGGTCTAAAGTATTTCTAAGTTTGTTTGCTTCGTCTGCGTTTTCTAAATTTTCAGCTTTAATAATTTCATCAAATTTTGTTGTATAAATTTTATATTCAAGATCCAATTTATTAATATTTTTTTTTTGAATTATTTGTTCGGAACTTTGTTGATCAGAGTCTGCATCTACCAATTGCTCATCTAGTTGGTATTCATCTATATTGTAATCTGAGTCTAAACTCGCCTCACTCTCTTGGTCTTTATTTTTATCTTTTTGATCTTCTTTGTCACTTTTTTGGTCATCATTCGCTAGATTATCTTGGTCATTTTCTTGATTTTCTTCTTTTGTCTCCTCATCATCATCAGCATTAAAAATATCCATATCTTGAAGAATTTTTGAAAATCTTGAACTATAGATATCTTGATTTTCAAAATTATCTTTTAAAAATTTGATATGTTCATTTATTGATTGATCAAATTCTTTTTCCCAAAAATTAAGCATTTTTGACGTAATTGAATTTAATTTTATATTATGAAAATTTTTAAGCATATAAAGTTCAAATGCTTCAGCTACGGGCACATCTTCTTTTGTTTTCAGTTGGTCTTTTCTTTTTAAGCTAATTACCAGATTATAATTATCTTTTAAGTTTTTTTCTATACCCTTGAGCATTTTACCTCCCAAGGTTTCATATCGAATTTTTTCAGCTACAGCATATAATGATCTACAGCCAGTATTATAAGGAAGATTCATTTTATATATTTTATCATCAGAAAACTTTTTTTTTAGTGCTGATGAGTCAGACTCTGCTCTAGCCCTAATAAAATCAGTTCTGTTGTTAAGATTTTCAATCTCAAAAAAATCATTTTTGATGGAGTTTTTATTTATTTCAGATTTTTTTTCAATTTCTAAATCGTCAGATATAACTCTTACTGTTGATGTTAAAGCTTGTCTTAGTTTTTCCTTAAAATTTGTCTCTCTATTACTCATTAAATTTGAATATTTATCAAAGATTCCGGCAAATCCTCACCGAAACATCTTTGATAATATTCTGCGATAATATTTTTTTCCATTTCATCACATTTGTTTAAAAAGGTTACTCTGAAAGCGTAACCGATATCCTTAAATATTTCAGTATTATCCGCCCAGTGCAAAACTGTTCTAGGACTCATTACTGTAGATATGTCACCTGCTATGAAGCCTTTTCTCGTAAGAGAGGCAACTTTAATCATATTTGAGACCTTTTCTTTTCCTTTTGGATTATTAAAAGATTTATTTTTTGCTAATACAATTTCCATTTCTCTATCAAGACTTAAGTAATTAAGAGTTGTTACTATGTTCCATCTGTCCATTTGACCCTGATTAATTTGCTGAGTTCCATGATATAGACCACTAGTATCACCTAGCCCAACAGTGTTTGAGGTTGCAAATAATCTAAAAAATTTATTTTGCCTAATTACTTTATTTTTGTCTAGTAATGTAAAACTTCCCTCAGCTTCAAGGACTCTCTGAATTATAAACATAACATCAGGTCTGCCAGCATCATATTCATCAAAAACTAGTGCAACTGGATTTTGAATTGACCAAGGTAAAATACCTTCATTAAATTGGGTAATTTGTTTGCCATCTTTTAAAACAATCGCGTCTTTACCAATTAAATCTATTCTACTTATGTGACTATCTAAATTAACTCTTATACAAGGCCAGTTTAATCTAGCAGCTATTTGTTCTATATGAGTAGACTTACCAGTGCCATGATATCCTTGAATTAGAACTCTTTTATTAAAAGAAAACCCAGAGATAACTGCTAGAGTGGTATCTCTGTCAAATTTATAATTTTTGTCAATTTCTGGGACGTAATCATTTTTTTTTGAAAAGGCATCTACTTGCATATCAGACTCAATACCAAAGGTTTGTTTAACCGAAACTTTTATATCAGGTTGTATGTTAAGATTAGGTGTCAATTTTCTCTCTATAAGTAATTTTCAGTTGAGTATAAGCTAAAGTAATTTGTTTTAATTTTTCTTCGTATTTTTTGTTTCCAGCATTTATATCGGGGTGAAACTTTTTGACAAGTATTTTGAATTTGTTCTGAATTTTTTGCCATTTTAAACCCACAGAAACTCCCAAAATACTAAAGGCTTTTATATCTTTATTGTCAAATTTAAATTGACGCATATGATTAAAATCACTTTTAAACTTATCTTTATCTAATTCATCTCTAAGGGTGTTGTTCCATAAAACTTTAAAAAAATTATCTGAAGAACTAAAGCTTTGAGTAGGTTTATGCCAAATCATATCTGATTTTAAGAATTCCATAACTTGATCATCATTCATACCAGAAAAATAGTTCCAATTTTTATTAAATTCTTTTACATGTTCTAAACATAACATTCGATATTTTTTGCTATTATCTTTCTCAACCGGCGCTTTATACTCACCTATTTTTTTACAATTATTCCAGTCACAAATATTTTTCATGATATAATAAACAACATTTATGGATAAAAATGATTTAATTGCAATCGTAAAAAAAAAATTAAAAAATCAAATTACAATCGAAAAAATTGAGATTGAAGATAAGTCATTTCTTCATAAAAAACATAAAGGTCACCAAGTGGGGCAATTTCATTTAAAATTGATAATTAGCTCGAAGTTTCTTAAAAATCTAAATCGAATAGAAAGTAACAAAAAAATTTATAAAGTCTTAGATAAAGAAATGAAAGAAAATATTCATTCTTTACAAATTTTAATTAGTTAATTCTTTTTTTAAAAATTTTTTAATTCTTAAATTACCATATTCAATATCTATCGGAGTCGAACCAATTTTTTTAAGCAGTATAAGATTTATTTTCTCTGAAATATTTTTTTTGTCTCTCATCATAAAAGTTAAAATGGTACCTAAATCTTTTAGTGAAAAATATTTTTTAATATCATGTGGAAGTTTCATTTTAATTATATGTTTTTGAATTTTTTTATATTCTCCATATTTTATTAATTTCATACCATAACTTAATTTGAGTGCTGTAACAATTCCCAAAATTACGGCTTCCCCATGATTTAATTTTTTTGAGTATCCAAGAGTTGCTTCATAAGCGTGTGCAAAAGTGTGACCAAAGTTTAATACTTTTCTAATACCTTTTTCTTTTTCATCTTTTTCCACAATTATTTTTTTAATTTTACAACTTTCAAAAATAGCTTTTTCTATATATGGACTTTTTAATTTAAAAATATTTGAAGAATTAGCATCTAAATATTTATAAAAAGTTTTATTTAAAATTAGTGAGTGTTTTAAAATTTCTCCATATCCACAAACTATCTCTCTTTTGGGTAGAGACCTTAAAAATTCAGTGTCACTTATAACCATTTTAGGTTGATAAAAACTTCCTAATAGATTTTTTCCCTCTTTAGTATTTATGCCTGTTTTACCACCAACAGATGAGTCTACTTGAGATAGTAAAGTTGTAGGTATATTGATAAATCTTAAACCTCTTTTATATAAACTTGCTGCAAAACCACCTACGTCTCCAGTAATACCACCCCCGATAGTAATTATACAATCAAGTCTTGAAAAGTTTTTATGAAGTAAAATTTGTAAAATTTTATTAACATTACTTAAATTTTTATTTTTTTCGTTAGCATTAAATAAAAATTTAGATATTTTTTTTCTTTTTAAGGCTATATTTACCTTTGAAATCATTTTATTAGGTACCTTTTTATCAATTACCAAAAGGCACTGATTAAAAAAAATTGAATTTTTATTTAAGTATAAACCTAAGTTTTTGATTATATTTGAACCAATAATTATTGGATAATTTTCTGATGTGGTTCTTACATTAAGTTTGGTCAGCATCATAGATTTTGATTATATTTCCTACAATTTCATTTTTTGTGAGATTTTCACAGTCAATTTTATACATTGCTTTTGAATAAATAGTAGATCGTTTTTTGATAAGTAGTGTAAGCTCATTGACTGACATTTTAATAGCAATAGGTCTTTTTTTACTATCTTTAATTCTATTTACTAAAGTTTTAATATCCCAGTTTAGCCAGAATGATGTATGATTAGATAATACTTCTTTTTTGATTTTGTTATTCAAAAATGCTCCACCTCCTAAGGAAATTACAGTTTTACTTTTCTTTAATAATTTTAAAGTAGTCAATTCTTCAATTTCTCTAAAATATTTTTCACCTTTATTTTCAAATATTTTTGAAATTTCCATACCTATTTTTTTTTCAATTTCATGATCCACATCAAAAAAATCAATTTTAAGTTTTTTTGATAGAATTGAGCCAATTGAAGACTTACCTGAACCCATCATACCTAAAAAAACTAAATTTTTTTTTGATTTCATAAGTTTATATATTGAAAAAACACAAATTTGTCTTAATTTGATTTTATCCAAGGTTATATGCAATTTATAAGAAATACAAGATCAAGAAAAACTTTCACTGGTTTAATTGTAAAAATAAGCTTAGTTATTGTTTTAATTTTTGGAGGGGTTTTTCTTTTGAGCAAAGTAGATTTTCCAGCACCTAAAAAAGAAATAGAAAAAATTATTCCTAATGAAAATTTCAAAATTGTTAAATAACAATTATTTATCAATTCTATCAATTCTATCAATTATTCTATTATTTAATCTTGCTGTAGTAGCTGAAGATAAACCGATTGATATATGGAATATTGACCAAAATAAAACTGAAGAAATTGACTCTGACACTAATAAAAATAATAAAGCTATTGATGAACAAGCCACACAATCTAGTATTTACAATTCTCAATCACAAAAAGAAACTGATGAAATTCAATTAAGTTCTTCACTAGGTTCTGAAAAAGTAAAAATAATAGGCCTATATGATCCAGAAGATTATAACTTAAAAATTGATTTGTGGTCTAATTCAAATGGTGATCAAATAAAATATCTTTTTTCAAATTTGGCAAATTTAGATTTATCTGAAGATGCTTCAGAATTAATGAATATAGTTTTATTAACTAATTCATATTATCCAGAAATAAACATTACTAAGAATGAGTTTTTAAAAATTAAATCTGACTGGCTAATTAAATATAACGACAGGGAGCTAATAGAGGAATATTTAATTAAGAATCAAATTTTAAACCTGCACCCTGAACTTAGTCGATATTTAGTTGATCAATATTTATCAGAGTCTAATGTTGAAAAAGCATGTGAATTATTTTTTGAAAACACCGAAATTATTATTGATGAATATCTTTCAAAATTTAACCTATATTGTTTAATTAACAAAGGAAGAATTGAAGAAGCACAATTAATTTTAGATTTAAAAAAAGAGATGGGTTTCAAAGATGATTATTTTGAAAAAAAACTGAATTATTTATTTGGATATACTGAAAAGCCTGAATTAACGATTTCAGAGACTTCAGTCTTAGATTTTCATTTAGCACATAGAACTAATCCAGATTTTGTTTTTGAGCCAAATAAAAATACAAGTCCGTTAATTTGGAAGTATTTATCTACTTCAAATTTACTATTTGATATTGAAAAAATTGATATTGTTGAAGAAAATAAAATCTTATTAATTGAAAAAGCCACACATGATAAGAACTATTCTGAAGAAGATCTATTCGCATTGTATAAAAGATTTCAATTTAACATTAATCAACTTTTAAATGCATTAGAGTCGTATAAATCTCTTTCAAACATAGAAGCACGAGCACTTGTTTATCAAAGAATTCTTTTGGAGTCAGATATTAATAGTAAATTAGAATTAATTAAACTTTTAAAAGACCTATTTATAAAGGATGGCTACTCAAATGCCTTTGATGAATTACTTAAAAAATTTTTAAAAGAAATCGAAGAAGACGAGGTGCCGTCCAATTTCAAAAAATTTTATTCAGATTATCTTAAAAAAGAAAATAAAGAATTAAATAATATTAAATTGAATAAAGATATTCTTCATCAATCAAAATTAGTTAATTATTTTAACGGAGATTTTGCAAGATCTAAAGTTGAAAAGGACTTAAATAATTATCTGAAGAAGATAAAAAAGAACAAGAAGTATTTTATATCTAAAAAAGATATAATGTTAATAGAATCTATTAAATCTGATGGTATTAAAATTTCAAAAAAGTATGAAGATCTTTATGAAATTGATGAGTCTGAGATGCCAACAGATATTCAGGTCTTGATTAATAATAACGAAATGGGCACTACACTTCTAAGAATAATTGAAGTAATTGGACAAGATGAGCTCGAGGTTTTAGATGAAGATACATTATATTTTATTATTAGTGCACTTAATCAACTAAATATTGACTATATAAGAGACAAAATTTTATTAAAAGTTCTACCTTTAAAAGTTTAAAAAAAAAATTAAAATAACATTTATCATGGCTATAAAATTAATATTAACAGAACCTAATAAAATTTTGAGACAAATTTCAAAACCAGTAAAAAAAGTTACAAAGGAAGAACAAAAATTAATGGATGATATGTTAGACACTATGTATGCGGCAAATGGAATAGGTCTCGCAGCAATACAAATTGGTATTCCAAAAAGAATAATTGTAATGGATATAAGTAAAGACTCAGAAAAAAAAAACCCTAGATTTTTTGTAAATCCAATAATTAAAAATAAGAATCTTAAAAAAGTAATTTATGAGGAGGGATGTTTATCAGTACCAAATCAGTTTGCTGAAATTGATAGACCCAGTGAATGTGATGTTGAGTATTTAGATTATAATGGTGAAAAACAAATTATCCATGCAGATGGTTTATTTGCAACTTGTATACAACATGAAATGGACCACTTAGAGGGAATATTGTTTATTGATTACTTATCTAAATTAAAAAGATCAATGATAATCAAAAAACTTTCTAAACAAAAATTGAATACAGCAATTCTTTAATTAATGGCGAAAAAGATTGTTTTCATGGGTACGCCAATCTTCTCAGTGCCGATCCTCAAGTCTTTGTATCAAAATGGATATCCTATTTCAGATGTGTATACGCAGCCTCCTCAAAAATCACAAAGAGGTCAAAAAATAAATAAATCTCCTATTCAGGGTATGGCCGAAACTTTAAATTTAGAATTAAGAACTCCTGATTTTTTAAAAGATAATAAGGAGGAATATGAGTACTTCAAAAAAATAAATGCTGATCTTGTGGTAGTTGTTGCATACGGCCAAATTATTCCAAAAGAATTTTTAAACTTAGCTAAAAAAGGATTTATTAATATTCATGCCTCAATACTACCTAATTGGCGAGGCTCAGCACCTATTCAAAGATCAATAATGAATCTTGATAAAGAAACGGGTATTAGCATTATGAAAATTTCTGAAAAACTAGATGCTGGTCCTGTATCAAAAATATATAAAATTGATTTAAAAAATAATTTAAATGCTAGTGATGTTGCAGAAAAACTTTCTTTAATAGCTGCAGAAAAAATATTAGAAAATATTGATGATATACTTGAAGATAATATTAAATTTATTGAACAAGATCATTCAAAGGCTACATATGCGTCCAAGATAGAAAAAAAAGAGGGAAAAATTAATTGGAATATGTCTGCCAAAAGTATTATTGGAAAGATTAACGGCCTATATCCTACTCCTGGTGCTTTTTTTTTATATAATGGAGAAAGATACAAAATACTAAAGGCAGAAATAGGAAATCAAGCCGGCATTCCAGGAGAAGTTGTTTCAGATTATATGGAAATTGCATGTGGAGACAGCAAATCAATAAAAGTTATTAAAATTCAAAGAGAAGGAAAAAAAACTCAAAACACTGCTGAATTCATGATTGGATCTCAAATTAAAAAAGGTTCAAAAATTTAAATGGCAAGATATCAATTACTTATAGAATATGTTGGAACGAATTTTAGAGGATGGCAGATACAAAAAAAAGGGCTAACAATTCAAGGACTTATTCAAAAAAAAATAAAAAAAATTTTGAAAGAAAAAATAATTTTAAATGGTTCTGGTAGGACAGATACTGGTGTTCACGCAATTGAACAATCTGCACACTTTGACTGTAAAAATGAAATTTCGAATTTAAGTAAATTTTTAAATTCTATTAATTATTTTTTGAATAAACAAAGCATTTCAATTAAAAATATTAAAAAAAGAAGCAGTAAATTTCATTCAAGATTTTCTGCAAAACAACGAATATATAAATACGTAATTTTTAATCAAATTAATGCTCCAGTAATTGAAAAACACAGAGGCTGGCATGTGAAAAATCCTTTAGATGTTAAACTAATTAAAAATGGTGCTAAAAAGTTAGTTGGAACTAATGATTATTCAACATTTAGGTCTTCAAGTTGTCATGCAAAAAGTCCAATTAGAACAATTAAATCAATAAAGATTAAATCTCTGAAAAATAAAATTGAAATAGAGTTTAAGTCTCAGTCCTTTTTGCAACAACAAGTTAGATCAATGGTTGGTTGTTTAAAATTTTTGGGGGAAAAAAAATGGGATTTAAAAACTTTTGATAAAGTCTTTAAATCAAAAAAAAGAGCATTATGTGCTCCACCTGCTCCACCTGAGGGACTTTTTTTAACGAAAATTATTTATTAATTTTTTTTTGTTTCTCATAGAGAATTTTTTGTTTATTCGCCATCTGGATTCTGCTCTTACTATATAACCACAACAATTTTTTGATTTACATTTACAAATAAACTGATTGTAATTTTCATCATACCCAAATCCGTAATCACAAGTAAGTTCTTCGCCTTTTTTAATGTCTTTTATTGCTTTGACCCAAATTTTAAGGCCCTTGCCATCATAATCACAGTTATTATCACACGAATGATTGATTAAACCAGCTGTATTCCATGAAAAATCTCCATCTAGATCATATCTTTTATTTATAGTGAATAAATAAATTGGTTTTCCATTATCATATTTGTCTGATTTTTCAGTTTGTTTTTTTGTTATTAGTTTTCCAATATAATCGATTATTTTTGTCCCTTCTCTAATATCTTTTGTAGCATAAAGCCCTTTTCCTTTTTTATCGATTTTTGATTTTTTGATTTTATATAATTTCATAAAGATTTTTATTTAGATGGTCATTGATAATTATCAATTAAATTCTATAAGAGCATCAACATGTCTCTTTGTACTATTCTGAAGTGCTTTAAGATCATAGCCACCCTCAAGTATAGAAACAACATTTCCATTACAAAATGATTTTGAAATATCTAAAGTCCTTTTAGTGATTTTGTAAAAGTCTTCTGATCTTAATTTGAGCTGTGCTAATGGATCATCAATATGTGCATCAAATCCTGCAGAAAACAATAAAAATTCTGGCTTAAACTCGTTAAGTTTTTTTAATACATACTCATATGCATTTAGATATTCTTCAGAAGTTGTTCCTGCATCAAGAGGAATATTTAGAATATTGTTGTATTTACCTTTTTCTTTTTCTGATCCTGAGCCTGGGTAGTATGGATATTGATGAGTAGAGATATATAAAACTTTTTTGTTGTCATAAAAGATGTTTTGAGTACCATTTCCATGATGAACATCAAAATCAATAATTGCTACTTTGTTATATTTATATTTTTTAATTAGATAATTAGCACCAACTGCGACGTTATTATAAATACAAAATCCCATTGCTTTTTCTTTTTCAGCATGATGGCCGGGCGGTCTTACAGCACAAAATGCATTTTTAAATTCTCTATCTTGAACACCATCAATTGCAGCAATGATTGATCCGACAGCGTCTTTAGTAGCATTTTTACTTCCTGGTGAAATAACTGTGTCACTATCAAGAAAACTTAAACCTTTTTTGGGAAAAGATTGATGAACCTGATCTATATATTTTGAGGAGTGAGTGCTAGTTAAAAACGATAAATCAAATTTTACTGGTTTTTTCCAAATCAAATTTTTGTTATTCAATTTTTTAAAATTATCAATAATCGAGGTAACCCTATCAATTTTTTCTGGATGTCCATCTCCAGTAATATGGTTTTTATAACTATCAGAAGTAATTAAACCAGTTTTCACTTAAAATAGTTTTTTAAAATATTAGAATAAATAACTTTTAGATTTTTTAAATCTTTCAAAGATACGGCTTCGTCAATTTTGTGCATTGTTTTTCCAACCAGACCAAATTCTAAGCCAGGTGCTATAGCTTTTATAAATCGTAAATCTGATGTTCCTCCTGTAGTAGATAATTTTGGTTTTATTTTAGTAATTTTTTTAACAACATCCTGTATCATAAAAGTTGTTTTGTTAGGTTTAGTTAAAAAAGCTTCACCAGAAACTCTATAAACAATTTTAAATTTAGACTTATTTTTTTTTGTCATTTTACTGAAAATTTTGTTAAGTTTTTTTTTGATAGAGTTTGATGAATGTTTATTATTAAACCTTATATTAAATGTTGCTTCAGCTGTTGCTGGAATTACGTTGTCTGCTGTATTATCTATATTGATTTTTGTTACTTCTAAGTTTGTGGGCTGAAAATCTTTTGTACCTTTATCAAACTTTATATCTTTAAGTTCTTTTAAAATTTTGACAATTATAGTTGAGGGATTATTCGCTTTATGTGGGTATGCCACATGTCCTTGCTGACCAAATATTTTTAATTTGCCAGTCAAACTTCCTCTACGACCAATTTTTATCATTTCACCTAATTTATTAGGATTTGTAGGCTCACCTACCAAACAGAAATTAATTTTTTCTTTCTCTTTTTTTAGGTACTGTACAACTTTTTTTGTACCATTAATCGCATCTCCTTCTTCATCTCCAGTAATTAACAAACTTACTGATCCGTTAAATTTTTTATTATTATTTAAAAAAATACTTACAGCACTAACAAAAGCTGCTATTGAGCTTTTCATATCATTTGCTCCTCTACCAATTAAATGTCCTTTTTTTATCGATGGTTTAAAGGGATCAATTGTCCAATCTTTTATGTTTCCTGGGGGCACAACGTCTAAGTGACCAGCATAACAAAAATTAGGTCCTTTTGATCCTAATCTTGCATATAAATTTTTAACAGGTCGAAAATTCTTCTCTTTAAACTCTAATATTTTAGTTTTAAAACCTAATTTTTTTAGTTTTTTCTCTAAAAACTTAATTACCCCAGCATCAGTGGGTGTGATTGAAGGAAACTTGATCAGCTCTTTGGCTAATTTTAACTCATTTAAAGTTTTCATTTTAATCTCTTAAAAGGTCGTTTATTGATGTTTTAGATCTAGTTTTTTCATCAACTTGTTTAATTAT
>MDTB01103679.1_pt1 | contig 20249 bp, 19 predicted proteins | sample 811161 | NCBI WGS metagenome assembly MDTB01 (sample SAMN05326650, study PRJNA326480) | marine metagenome | isolation source: seawater | place: Mediterranean Sea | collected 2009 | reverse complement strand
GGAATACAAATATCTGCACAAACAAGTGCATCTACATTTGCGCGCAAATCTAATGGGCTGCCATCCTCATGGCCGCGCAAACGTACCGGAAAGATCACCTCACCACTATAGCCATAGGTGTCCAGACCAAACAGCGAAAAGCGCGTTGGCACCGGAAAATCCATCTCTAATTTCTGCGCCTCCGAGCTGTTCTGAGAGGCAAGCGTTAATTCTGGCGGTAAACCAGCGTCGCCGGGGCTACGCCAATAAATTTTCCACCCCTCTTTTAACTGAACTTTCAGACCTAGGGGGATATCACGCATCGTGCCTGTCGTGGCTAGTGCGGAGACTAGCCTGAACTGTGCCTCTGGCGTTTCAACAACGACGCCGCGTTCTTGCGCAAATGATGGAACACTGAAAAAAACCACAGCAAGACATCCGGCAAAGCATCTGGCAAAAAATCTGGCAAGCCAAAATGCCAGCCCTGATTTTAGCCATAATTTTAGAGGTTTTAGCAAGGCTCTACACAAGAGGGTTTTCCAGACGTTTAAAATTAGCAAGTTTTTCATGTTTTAGCGTAATTAAGGCTAATCTGCATTATAATATAGGCAGAATAGGGGCAATTAGATCCACATAGTTTGCAAAAATTATTGCCCCGCATATCATTAAAGCGCGTATGATCTGAATTATGTGTGTAAGGTTATTCCCTGCAGGAGCGCTTTATGGCGAAAGATTCTTTTGATTATTCAAAAACACTGGCTGGGCAGTTACTGGTGGCAACACCACAAATGACTGACCCGCGCTTTCGAAAGCGGGCGTTATTTATCTGTCAGCATGATGAGACTGCGGCGATGGGGTTTATTATCAATCAGCCAAGTGAAGAGGTCACAATTTCCACCCTTAGTGACCAGCTAAAACTTGACCAGCCACGTTTTGATCCAAATGCCCCTGTCTATATTGGTGGGCCTGTTGAGCCACAACGGGGCTATATCTTGCATACGGACGATCAGATGATGCCCAATTCTGTATTGGTGCGCGATAATATCTGTTTGTCCATGCATGTCGATATGATAACTGAAATCACACGCGGGTTAGGGCCCATGCATGCCAAAATCCTGCTTGGCTATGCTGGCTGGTCAGCAGGGCAGCTAGAAGAAGAAATGAAGCAAAGCATGTGGTTTCATCTGCCTGCATCTGCAGAAATGCTGTTTAGTACAGATGATGCGCATATTTGGGATAAAACCTTTATGGCAATGGGCATTAATGCTGGATCGCTCTCGCCGCAAAGCGGTTCTGCATAACTAAATTATAATTTACCAGCCAAAGCAATATCTGGGCTAAAATTTAGGCCAAAATCGCTTGCATATCCCTGATCTGCATCTCGCTAGCAGCAGGGCCAACAACAGAAAGCGACGGCGGGGGCCCAGAGATTATCATCTCTGCCAATTCTGCAACTTTGTTTCGGCTAACCTTATCTATAGCGGCCAGCATTTCATCGCGTTCAAACACGCGGCCATACAAAGCAAGATGTCGGGCGGTAACATCCATCATAGACGAAACAGAGTCCCGGCGCATCAAGACCGCTGCCCGTAATTGCTGTTTGGAACGGTCAATTTCTTCTTGGCTTAAATCATGCTGGCAGGCTTTTAGGGCTCTAAGCGATACTTCCATCATCTCGTCCACAGTTTTATCTGAGGTGCCTGCGTACACCCCAAACATTCCAGTATCGGTAAACATCTGCGCGAAAGAGAATATAGAGTAGCATAAACCACGCTCCTCTCTGACCTGCTGGAACAAGCGCGAGGACATACCCCCGCCATATAGATTTGTCAGAACCATCAGCGGATAACGCCATTCAGAACAAGCATCAGGCGCTTGAAATCCAAACACTGTATGGCATTGTTCCAAATCACGGCTAGCGACATGGCGTGTGGATAAAAATTCTGGTGGGTGACGGGTTGGGTTGCTAGCCCTTCCAAGCGCACCAAAATAGCGGTTGGCAAGGGACGTAACCTGCGTATGGCTAACTGGCCCAGCCACAGAAATAATCATCTGCTCTGCCCCGTAATGACGTTGCATAAAGCCAGCCAGTTCTGGCGCTCTAAAGGACGATACACTATCGGTTGTGCCTAAAATAGAGTTCCCCAATGTATGTTTGCCGTAACAGCTGCGTGAAAAGCACTCAAAAACATGGTCATCAGGTGCATCTATACTCTGGCCAATCTCTTGTATGATAACGCCGCGCTCACGCTCAATCTCTTCCGCAGGCAAGGTTGAGTTCAGCAAAATATCGCTCAGGATATCAAAGCCCATCTCAAGATGCTCTGGCAGAAGATTTATATAATAGGCTGTTTCTTCGCGTGCAGTATGCGCATTGATAAAACCGCCCACATCTTCAATATCCTTAGCAATGGAAAGTGCGCTCCGGCTCTTCGTGCCCTTAAAGGCCATATGCTCTAGGAAATGGGCAATACCGATTTCGTTTTCCTGCTCATCACGCGCCCCTACCCCTACCCAGACCCCAATCGAGATAGAGTGCGAAGAAGGCATACCAACGCTGGCTAGCGTTAATCCATTTGCTATCTGGCTTGTTTCGATAATTGCCATCAGCCGCGCCTATGTTCCAGAACCAGCTTTTGCACCGCAGCCATGTCATTTGGTACCTTCAGCATCTGCTCCTCACGGCTCATCAGGTCAGCCAGTCCAGCTGGCAGGGCAGGCATCTGGCCGCTTGCATGATGCACTGCATCAGGGAATTTTGCGGGATGCGCACAAGCAAGGCTTATGATAGGGATATCTTTATCAACCAAATTTTCCGCGCGTGCATTTCGTGCAGCTGCCAGCCCCACCGCGCTATGCGGGTCAATCAAATAGTTATGCATATCAAAGCAACGCTTTATCTCTGCCGTGGTGCCCGTATCATCCAAGCAATAGCCAGAAAAGACCTGTAAGGCTGATTGCAGCACCTTATCTTCTACTGAAAAGCGGCCCATTTCAGCAAAATTTTGCATCGCATCTGCTACTGCTTTTCCATCACGGCCCAGCAATTCAAAAAGCAACCGCTCAAAGTTAGAAGAGACTTGAATATCCATAGAAGGGCTAAGCGAGGGATGCACATCCCGCCGCTCCATCACACCATTTTCAAAAAACCGTGTTAGGATGTCATTACGGTTTGATGAGACGATAAAGCGTTCCACAGGCAAGCCCATTTGCATGGCAACCCACCCTGCAAAAACATTCCCAAAATTTCCCGTAGGCACTGAAAACGCGACAGGCTTATCTGGTGCGCCAACGGCCAAAGCAGAGGTAAAGTAATAGACAATCTGAGGCATCAAACGCGCCCAGTTGATAGAATTTACAGCCGATAGTCCCACTTGATCGCGGAAAGCTGCATCATTGAAACAGGCCTTAACCAGCGCCTGACAATCATCAAAATCCCCCTTAACGGCGATAGCATGCACACCAGCGTCACGCACAGAGGTCATCTGTTTTTGCTGAACTGGCGATACGCGCCCCTCTGGGAATAGAATAAAAACATCTACCGCCTCACGCCCGCGAAAGGCTTCTAGCGCCGCAGAACCTGTATCACCACTGGTTGCACCCAGAATTACAGCCTGTCTATTCTGGCGGCTTAACGCGGCATCAAACGCCCGCGATAGAAACTGCATTGCATAATCTTTAAATGCGATTGTTGGCCCATAAAACAGCTCTAGAACGTGAATATCCTGCTCCATGGCTTTTAGGGGCGCAATCTCTTTATGCGTAAAGCTGCGATAGGCATCTGCTGCCATCTTTGTTATTTGATCTTCATGCAGCTCGCCATCGGTAAAGCGCGACATGATTTGGCCAGCGATTTCCACATAAGGCTTGCCGCGCATAGCCCGTATTTCAGACGCGCTAAAGGATGGCCAGCTGGTAGGCAGATACAGCCCGCCATCGCGCGCCAACCCGTTTAACAGGGCATTTTCAAAACTAAGCGGGCCATCTTTGCCTCTGGTACTAATATATTCCATCTTGCGTTGCCTCACTCATTTAGGGGCTTTTGCGAAAGCCAAACCTGCCAGCATTTATATGATAGGCAAAATAAACACCGATCAAGGACAAAGCGATTCCAAACCATGTTAGCGCATAATTTAAATGCGTGTTGCGTACCTCAATATGCATGGTTGCCGCAATCGGCAGTGTCAACACATCGCCTTCTCTTATCTGATCAGCATAATAGCTCGTAATAGCCTCGCTAAAGCCCAGATGGGTTGCGAGCTCATTTGGCTTCAAAGTGAACCAGAACCCTCTATCCGGCTCATTCTCTGGCACAAAATAGCCCTTTTGCTGTGGCAGCCGCAAAACAGCCCGAATAGAGACCTCTTTATCTTCGACCGAAAATGGCCGCTTATCCGGGTTGCGATAAGCTTCTGACACCCAGCCCCGATTAACAAATATCAGCTTTCCAGCATTTGTGCGAAACGGGGTAATCACATGAAAACCTGCATTGCCTTCATAGGTGCGCCCCGTCAGATACCGTTCCATATCATGAAGGTAGCGTCCAGTAAGCTGCAAATTATGAAACTCTATTGCCGCAAGAGAGGCATCATTTTCAGGCGGTAAAATAGCCGGAGCATTTGCACGGGCATTAAAATTATTTATGAGCTCTGTTTTCCATGCTAGCCGGTCTAATTGCCAAAAGCCGAGTGCCAGCAAAACCAACAATGCGGGGATGCTGAATAGCGTAAGCCATAAAAAAGGTCTGAAATACATCGGCAAAACCTGACAATTTAGGTGTGAGGGGATGTGCAATCGCAAGCGCACAATAAGAAAATCGGCCTGCAACTGCAAGTGCTGAGGCCGATTTATAAATTTTCTATGTCTTAGGCATCATAAGAGGCATCATAAGATGGTCTATCAACCGCCCCACCAGTAAACAGCTACAAACAAGAATAGCCAGACAACATCAACGAAATGCCAGTACCAAGCCGCTGCTTCAAAACCAAAATGCTGCTCTGCGGTGAAATGCCCCCTCAGCCCCCGGATCAAACAAACCGCTAAGAACAAGGTGCCTACTAAAACATGGAAGCCATGAAAGCCGGTAGCCATATAAAAGACAGATGGATAAATACCATCTGTAAAGCCAAAGGGTGCATGGCTATATTCCAAAGCCTGCAATCCAGTAAATAAGACGCCTAGAACCACTGTTAGAACAAGACCTGTGATAAAGTCACGGCGATTATTTTGAAGCAGCGCATGGTGCGACCATGTTACCGTGCAACCGCTAAGCAACAACACCAACGTATTAATTAAAGGCAGGTCAAACGGGTTAAAGGTCTCAATACCCTCAGGCGGCCAAACACCCCCAGCCGGATAGAAAGAACGGTCAAAGAATGCCCAGAAAAAGGCAACAAAGAACATCACCTCTGAGGCGATAAACAGCATCATGCCATAGCGCATACCGACCTGAACAATGGGTGTATGATGACCTTGATATTCCGCCTCACGCACGACATCGCGCCACCACATAAACATGGTCATTAATACCAAAGCAAGGCCTATGCCCAGCACATGCTCGCCATAGGCACGCTCATGCATAAACATTACCCCGCCAATAGCCGTAATAAACGCAGCAGCAGAACCTACCGCAGGCCATGGGCTGGGTTCTACCAGATGATAAGGATGTTGTTGTGATCCACTCATATTCTTCTCCTCAAGAAAAAGCCTGTCCCCTCCGACTGGCAGATCAAATTAAACTCTATAGAACGCCCTTTTTCACGTTCTTGCCTCAAAAAAAGTATAGGATAGGACAATTTCGTCCACATCCATTGTATTCGTATCTGTTCCAATTTCGCTATCCACGAAAAAAGACACCGGCATTTCCATTGATTCGCTTGGCTGCAACGTCTGTTCGGTAAAGCAGAAACATTCTATTTTCATAAAATAGGGCCCTGCTTTTTGCGGCGTTACGTTAAAGGTTGCGGTGCCAGTCGAAGGTGCAGTGCCAATATTTGTTGCACGATATAAAATTGTCGTCTGCTCACCCGGAACTAAACTAACCGGCGCACTAACAGGAACAAATTCCCATTTCAGGGCTGGGCTGACATTAGCATCAAACCGCACAGACACAGGCGGCAGCCCCGTTGCCGCTTGCGATGGCGCCGCATCAGCAACCTGCGTAGTTCCGCCAAAACCCGTAACCTGACAAAACAGGCGATAAAGCGGTACTGATGCAAAAGCTAAGCCGACCATTCCAGCAACAACCAGCGCCAATATCGCCAATAAACGACGATTTCGATAGCCTGTAGCTGCTTCATAGATTTTATCAGAGGCAAGCTCGCTCATAAAACCTTAGCCTTCCATCCGCAATATGGTGACCAGATAAATCAGCACTGCAAATCCAAAGATCAGCCCGAGCACCGAAAGATTACGTTTGCGGCGCATCTGCTGCATTTCTTTGCCTGTTTTTGGGTCTTTCTGGCTCATTTTATCCTAATCCAAAATCTGCTAAACGCTTAAAATAGTCTAATCGCTACCCGATCGATAATCAGGGCCGCGAACAAAAGAAATAAATAGAAAATTGAAAACTTAAACAGCTTCCACGCTGCCGCATCGCTAGGCTGGCGATAGAGCTTGAAAGAGAGGTACACAAAATAGCCGCCCATAACAGCTGCAACAATGCCATAGCCGATACTGGTCATTGCCAGCGCATAAGGCACAAGACCGGTGGGCGCTAAAACCAGCGCATAGATTAAAATCTGTTTGCGGGTTTCTGCCTTACCAGCAACCACAGGCAACATCGGCACGCCAGCATCGCGGTAATCATCATTCTTTACCAGCGCCAATGCCCAGAAATGGGGCGGTGTCCATACAAAAATCAAAGCAAAAAGCGCGATAGGCTCGATGGATATACTGCCGGTTACCGCAGCCCATCCAACCATTGGCGGCAAGGCCCCTGCTGCCCCGCCAATAACGATGTTTTGTGCCGTACTACGCTTTAGCCAAACGGTGTAAATCACCGCATAGAAAAAGATGGTAAAGGCCAGCAAACCTCCCGCCAGAAGATTACTCGCCATAGTAAGAAGAAGCACGGACAAAAAGGAAATAACAATCCCAAGAGCAAGCGCCTCTGCTGGCTCTACCCGTCCAGCTGGAATAGGCCGGCCGCGAGTTCGGCTCATCACTGCGTCAATATCGCGGTCATACCATTGGTTAATAGCTCCAGACGCGCCACCACCCGCAGCTATAGCAAACAGCGCAATTGCTGCTAGCAAAGGATGCATAGACCCCGGCGCTAGAAACATGCCTGCAAAACCAGTGAAGATAACAAGGCTCATGACACGTGGCTTCATCAGTTGGAAAAACTCGCCGACTGTCGCAGGTTTTTCTGCAACAGTCAGCTGTGTTTCGGCCTGTATGATTTGCTGTGTCATAAGGTTTTATCCCTGTTTATCGCTACCTTGGCTATGCCTTATTTGACTTTCGGCAGCGCATCAAAGGTGTGGTATGGCGGCGGTGAAGATACCTGCCACTCAAGAGTTGTTGCCCCTTCACCCCACGGGTTATCTGCTGCTTTTCTGCGGCTTACAAAAGCTTCCACAATCAAAGCAAGGAAGATAAGCGTAGCAAAGGCACTTACATAAGAGCCAATAGACGCAACATAGTTCCAACCTGCAAACGCATCTGGATAATCAATATAACGGCGCGGCATACCTGCTAGACCCAAGAAATGCATCGGGAAGAAGGTTAAATTCACCCCAATGAAAGTCAGCCAGAAATGCACTTTGGCTAGCCCTTCATGATATTCATACCCAGTCATCTTGGAGAACCAGTAATAAAAACCCGCAAATAGACCAAATACAGCACCAAGGGATAGCACGTAATGGAAGTGGGCAATCACATAATAGGTGTTATGCAAAACCACATCCATACCCGCATTCGCCAATACAACCCCTGTCACACCGCCAACGGTGAACAAGAAAATAAAGCCAATCGCCCAGAGCATCGGTGATTTAAAGGTCATTGAGCCGCCCCACATGGTCGCAATCCATGAGAAGATCTTAACCCCTGTAGGCACCGCAATAACCATCGTCGCGGCCGTGAAATAGGCACGTGTATCCACGTCCAAGCCAACCGTATACATATGGTGCGCCCACACAATAAAGCCGACAAACCCGATAGCCACCATGGCATAAGCCATCCCCAGATAGCCAAAAATAGGCTTACGGGCAAAGGTTGATATAATATGGCTGACAATCCCGAAGGCTGGGAGGATCATAATATAGACCTCTGGGTGACCAAAGAACCAGAACAAATGCAGGAACAGAATAGGATCACCGCCGCCTTCAGGAATGAAGAAGGTCGTGCCAAAATTTCTATCTGTTAGCAGCATTGTAATCGCCCCTGCTAGCACTGGCACCGCCAGCAACAACAAGAAAGCTGTAATCAGCATCGCCCAAGCAAATAGAGGCATTTTGTGCAACGTCATGCCTGGTGTGCGCATATTAAAGATCGTGGTGATAAAGTTCGCCGCACCTAAAATCGAGGAAACACCCGCTAGGTGAAGGGATAAAATAGCCAAATCCATAGACATGCCCGGCGTTCCAGCTGTGCTAGACATTGGCGGATAAATCGTCCAGCCAACACCCGCACCGCCATCCATTACCGCAGAGAGCAAAAGCAGTAGGAAAGCAGGTGGCAACAACCAGAAGGAAATATTATTCATCCGCGGAAAGGCCATATCTGGGGCACCGATCATAATCGGCACAAACCAGTTACCAAAGCCGCCAATCAAGCCTGGCATCACCACAAAGAACACCATGATCAAGCCGTGGGCCGTGGTAAAGACGTTCCAAACATGACCATCAGCCATATATTGTACGCCCGGCTCCATTAGCTCCATACGCATGAAAATGGAAAAACCGCCACCGATAAGCGCGGCAAGAATAGAGAAGATGATATACATCGTCCCAATATCTTTGTGGTTCGTTGAATACAGCCACCGGCGCACAAACCCGGTTGGGTTAGCGTGGCCTGCATCTGCTGCGTGTGTCTGGGCACTCATTTTTTATCTCCCTGCTCTCACAAATAAAAACTAGTTAGCTGAAGCCATAAGAGTCATGCTTGGCACTTCTGCGGAAGCAAACTCTTCTTTGGCATTCAACAGCCATTCAGCGTAATCAGCCTCATTCAATGCCTGAACAACAATTGGCATATAGGCGTGGTTTACGCCGCAAATCTGATTACACTGCCCATAATATTTCTTTGTACCTTCTGGTACATCAATCCATGCCTCGTTAATGCGGCCAGCAATAGAATAAATCTGCACGGCGAGCGACGGGACAAAGAAAGAATGCATTACATCATTACCCGTTACCAAAAGCTTGATGCGCGTGCCTGCTGGGACAACCATTGGGTTATCAACACTTAGCAAGCGAATTTCATTCTCCCCAAGGTCTTCTTCATCAACAAGGTAGCTGTCAAAAGAGACGCCTTCATCTGGATATTCATAATTCCAGTACCACTGATTCCCAGTGACCTTAATTACCATCTCGGTATCTTTAGTCTTGTCCATGTAATATAGAAGCTGAAAAGAGGGCACGGCAATCACCACCAGAATCAGCACCGGCACAACTGTCCATAAAATCTCGATAACGGTGTTATGCGATGTTTTTGATGGGTTGGGGTTTGCAGAACGGCGAAAACGCACACAAACATACACCAGCAACGCCAGCACAAACAAAGAGATAGCCGTGATAATAATCAGCAACATATTATGCAAGCTGGTTGCTTTTTCAGCAATAGAGCCGGCTGGATCTTGTAGGCCTAGCTGCCAAGGCTGAGGTTCAGCAGCAAACGCTGTACTCGCAAACAGTAAACCGAAAGCCATCATAACCGACATGGCGGCAGATAGAAGGCTGCGCAAATTCATCTTTTTTCCCCCTTCGACGTAAGGATCAGTTGACCGGATTAACCCGGGCGCCGCATCAAAATAAGAAAAGCAGACCGGCCGGATCGATCAGTTGATATTACTTCCACCCTTCTAACGGTTTTTTATGCACATGAAAAGCCACTGCGACGGCCTGTCGCGCGTTTTTTTTGCAGGGCGCAAAGTTCCCCCAAGATTCATAGCGCAAACGACTTCTTTTCACGCGCCCTACTTGAAAGAAAGCGCCAAACTGACCATTATCATAACAGGACATTATCAGGCGTGTTTTTGGTTAAAGACGTGCCGCAAATCAAAAAGGCACCGCTATGACACTTATCGACCAGACAGATGCCCTGTTTTTTGGGCAAACCGGACTTGATAAAGATAGAACGCGCGAGATTGTTACAAATTGTCTTAGCGGCGCAGATGATGGCGACTTGTTTCTTGAGATGCGCCATTCTGAGATGCTGTCCTTTGATGATGGCAGGCTAAAGGCAGCTACCTATGACCAAAGCGCTGGATTTGGCCTGCGTGCTATCGCTGGCGAAGCAGATGCGTTTGCCCATGCTGGAGAGCTGTCCGAGAAAGCGCTGCGCCGTGCGGCTGAAACCGTATCGTCTGTGGCTTCTGGTCATGCTGGTCAATTGGCTCTTGCCCCAGAGGCAGGTCATAATAAGGCTCTTTACAGTGATTTAAATCCGCTTGCCGAAACCCCGTTCGCCGATAAGGTTGCGCTGTTGCAAAAGATTGATGCTTATGCCCGCGCAGCAGACCCGCGCGTCCGACAGGTAAGTGCAAGCATTGCTGGCTCTTGGCAGGCGGTACAAATCATGCGCCCAGACAGTTCGTGCTATGCAGATATTCGCCCACTTGTGCGCATGAATGTGGCTATTGTTGTGGAACAAAATGGACGCATGGAAACAGGCTCTAGCGGCAGTGGCGGGCGCTTTATGTTTGCCCGCTATCTGGATGATAGCGTGTGGCAGACAGAGGTAGCAGAAGCGTTACGCATTGCGCTGTTAAACCTTGATTCGGTCTCGGCTCCCGCTGGTGAGATGGAAATTGTGCTTGGGGCAGGCTGGCCCGGTGTTATGCTTCACGAAGCTGTGGGGCATGGGCTAGAGGGCGATTTTAACCGCAAAGGCACATCTGTATTTTCCGGCCGCATTGGCGAGCAGGTCGCTGCCAAAGGGGTAACAGTGATAGATGACGGCACCATGATAGACCGTCGTGGCTCTATTACGATTGATGATGAAGGCACCTCTTCTGCGCGTAATGTGTTGATAGAGGACGGCATTTTAAAAGGCTATATGCAAGATAGGCAAAATGCGCGTTTGATGGAAGTTTCTGCAACAGGAAATGGTAGACGCGAATCCTATGCCCATTTACCTATGCCGCGAATGACCAATACATTTATGGAAAATGGGGCGCATGACCCTGAAGAGATCGTCTCCTCTATGAAAAAAGGCCTGTATGCGGTGAATTTTGGCGGCGGCCAAGTAGATATCACCTCTGGCAAGTTTGTTTTTGCTGCCTCTGAGGCCTATTTGGTGGAAAATGGCAAAATCGGCGCACCAGTGAAAGGGGCAACCCTCATTGGTAGTGGCCCAGACGCGATGTCCAAAATCACCATGATCGGCAATGATATGGCGCTGGATAGAGGCGTGGGGACGTGCGGCAAAGCTGGCCAGTCTGTGCCAGTTGGGGTGGGCCAGCCTACCTTGAAAATGGGCGGCATCACGGTTGGCGGCACAGAGGCGGCCTAGCCCTATTTTGTGGCCGAGTTGGGCTGGCGGGATTTAATCTGCCAGACCACAACCAGCAATAAACACGTAACAACAAAGCCAAAACCGAAAGATAGTCGGCCAGTCCCTGCCTGATATAAAGGGCCAGCTATGCTAAGGCCAATCACCTGCCCCATTGAGCCAAACCCCTGTACCAAACCTAGCGCACCCCCCATCTGGCCTGAGTGCGCCGCATACGAAGATGCCGCAGATAAAGTAGGGTTGGTAAGCGCAAAGCCTACACAGACAAAGCTGGTAGAAACCAGTATCGCCAAAAACAAAGAATTACCAAAAGGGCTAGCCCCGCCAGCAATTATTGTGGTTACAAGCTGACCGGCCGCCAGCACAGTAACGCCGGCAACTACCACACGCATCTCGCCAAAAGCGTTCGTCAATTTACCGATTAAACCGCCCTGCACAATGATGATACATACCCCGATATAGGTAAACAGCCAGCCTGTTTGACGCGGCCCAAAATCAAGCAGGTCGCGCACCAGTAATACATAAGAAGCTTCGACTTGTGCAAAGGCAAGGTTGAGGCAGAAAAAAGCCAGCGCGAACAGACCAATGGGGCTAGATAACATAGACTTAAGCAGCTGGAAAAAACCCTGCCTGCCAGAATCAGTAGTGGAATCAATAGTGGAATCAATAGCAGACTGCACCGATTGTAATTTCAGACGCATCGCCAAACATACGGCAATAAAAGAAAATAAAGCCGCTACCAAGAACGGCACCTGATGCACAGGCCCGTCTCCAAGACCACCAAGCAATCCGCCAATTGCAGGCCCTAGAACAAAGCCAGAGCCAATCGCTGCCCCCAGAAAGCCCATGATACGCGCGCGTGCCTCTGGTTTAGAATTATCCGCAATAATCGCCTGAATAACCCCGATATTCCCTGCTGATAAACCAGCAATAATCCGCGCGGCAAACATCGATAATATATCATTACTTAGGGCAAACCATAGATGCGCAGCCGTCCCAATAATCAGAGATATCAATAAAACAGGCTGGCGCCCCACCTTATCAGATAGGCGCCCTAAAATGGGGTTGGCAATGAACATAGCCAGCGCGAAACTGGCCAAAAGCGCGGTCATTACTGTTTCTGAATATCCCAGATTTTCAATAACCGTATAGGGCAGAATAGGAATAAGCGCACCTATCCCAACAAAATTGACAAAGGTGATCAGTAGCAGTGCAAACATCGCGTTCTTTCAGGTGCTTGAGCTCGTCCGCCTCAGGAGGGAATTTTTGTTGCCCGAAATAATCGGCCTAAATCGTTAAAGCCCAGCAGAGCAAGCTTTAATATTGATATTCCTTGAAAATATGCGTTATATCCTCATCCCACGCTGAATAATATTTATCCAGCATCTCATCAGCATATGTTTTCCCGCTTTTCACAATTTCCTGCAATGGCGCAAGATATTTACGCTCATCTTCGCCTTTGCTATCTAAAAGCTTGCGCGATTTCAGACCTGCCTCAGCGATTTCAAGCACCTCATGGGCAATTTTGTGAACTGAACGCCCCGCCATTTCAGCTTGCAACCCGTCTTTTGCAACCGCCATGCGTGCCGCCTCAACATCGCTTGCTGTTATCCCCTTGATAAGGGATTCTGCTGCATCCAGCGCTCCATCATCATATAATAAGCCAACCCACAAGGCAGGCAGGGCACAAATATTTCCCCAACTGCCGCCATCAGCGCCCCGCATTTCAAGATAGCCTTTCAAGCGCACTTCTGGAAAAGCGGTAGTCACATGATCTTCAAAATCGGCCATAGAAGGAAATTGCCCCTCAAAACCGGGTAAACTACCCGCCATAAAATCTCTAAAGGACAGGCCGGAGACATCCAAATAATCCTCACCGCGATGCAAGAAATACATAGGCACATCCAATATGTAGTCCACCCATCTTGCATAGCCAAAATCATCATCAAACACAAAACCCGGCACCCCGCACCTGTCGGGGTCTGTGTCTGTCCAAGCTTCTGCTCTGGTAGATTTTAGCCCAGATGGCTGGCCATCTTTAAAAGGAGAATTTGCAAACAACGCAGTGGCAATAGGTTGCAATGCAAGAGAAGTTCTGAACTTGCGCACCATATCGCGTTCATCTTCATAATCCAAATTGACCTGAACAGTGCAGGAACGCAGCATCATATCCAAACCTAGTTGGCCACGTTTGGGCATATATTCGCGCATAATTTTATACCGCCCTTTGGGCATCCATGAGATATCACGTCGCTGCCAAAGGGGCTGGAATCCCACCCCCAGCATACATAGCTCTAGCTGCTGGGTGATTTCACGCATCTGACGCAGATGCGCACCTGTTTCAGCGCATGTCTCATGTAAACTTTCCAACGGGGCGCCAGATAACTCTAGCTGGCCGCCTGGCTCTAAAGTTATCGAACCGCCATCATCGCTTTTCAGACCAATAATAAGCCCTTTTTCGATAATGGGCTGCATATCATATTGCTCTTCGAGCAGGCGCAAAAGCTCGCCTACACCCTGCCCTCCTTCATAGGCTACAGGCTTAAAGCTGTCCTTGCGGAAAAGAAATTTTTCATGTTCCGTGCCAATCCGCCATGCCGATTTAGGCTTGCCTCTTTCAGCAAACCATTCGATGAGTTGCGCGCGGTCAGTTACCGGCTGTGCAGTGCCATTTTCGTTCATTAATTTATCTCTTGGGTCTAGCCGGTTAGGATCTCTTTTTTGATGAAGCGCCTTGTAATGACTGCTATTTTTACATTAAGGACACTCAATTGCTGTGATGCCAATCCCCGCAAACAGCCTGATACAGGCTAAGCGCAGCAAGCGCGGCGGTATCACTTCTTAATATACGCGGGCCAAGGCTCATTTGTATCACTTCGGGGCAGCGCAAAATTCGGGTTCGTTCATTTTCTGAAAATCCGCCTTCAGGCCCTATCAGTAATGCAGCTTTACGTCCCTTTATATTCTTTAAATTTGCAAGTATATCAGGCTTCTCATCTGCACTGGCAAGCGTCTCATCACAAAACAGGATAATTCTATCTTCTGGCCAGTTTTTCAAGCGTTCTTCTAAACTTTCAAACGCGCCAATTTCTGGAATATCAAGGCGACCTGTCTGTTCTGCTGCCTCTATTGCATTGGCCCGCAAACGATCTGTTTTAACGCGTTTAACCTGACAAAAATCAGTATCAACGGGCGCTATCTGGCGTGCGCCAAGTTCGGTTGCTTTCTGCGCCATAAAATCAAGGCGGGTGCGTTTTATTGGGGCAAATAGCAGCCAGATATCAGGGGGTAATACCCTCTGGCGTGCAACTGAAATCAACATAGCGGTAACGCGCTTTTTGTTTACCTCAATAATATCAGCAATAAAGCTATTATCCAGACCATTAAACAGCTCAATCTTATCGCCAATACGTCGGCGCATTACATTAGCGAGATAATGTGCGGCCTCACCAACCAGCTGGATGGTCGTGCCTTGCATTAAGGGCTGGTCGGTAAATAACCGCAATGTGGGCAAGTTGGCATTCATAAATATCAGATTTAGGCTGAAATCCTATGTGAAGGCAAGCGCTTTTCCGCCCTTGGGTTAGACAAAGTGAAACGCCTTTTTTCCGGCGAGCCTTCTGGCAAAACTTATGCGAGCCTTCTGGCAAAAGTTTAATAGACATCCCTTGCTAGCTAAGGTAGTCGTAAAAATCATGACTGAAAAAGCCCCGCAACAGAAGAAAACCCAACCCAGTGCAAGCGATATTCGCATGCAAAGGGGGTGGCGCTATCTGCCTAGAGCTATGCATCCTTATATCAGCCTTGCACGGCTAGACCGACCTATCGGATGGTGGCTTTTACTATTGCCCGGCTGGTGGATAATTGCAGGCTATAGCCCTAATTTGGAAACGGCATTTTTCTTGATGGCGATCTTTATGATAGGGGCGATCATCATGCGTGCAGCGGGCTGTGTGATAAATGACCTATGGGACAGAAATATTGATAAGCAAGTGGCGCGTACTAAAGACAGGCCGCTTGCTTCTGGCGAGATAACCCCTTTCCGCGCCGTTGCCTTTTTAGTCTTTTTGACTGTACTTGGGCTAGGGTTGCTTGTGCAATTGCCGTTGCGCACATGGATAGTGGGCGCATCAGCTGCCCCTTTGATCATCTTATATCCGCTAGCCAAACGCGTCTTCGGCTTTCCGCAGCTTGTATTGGGGCTAACCTTTAGCTGGGGAATACCCGTGGCGGCATCTATTCTTTGGGCAGGCATGCCCCCTTTCGGCCTGTTCTTGGTCTATGCCGGGACAGTGTTTTGGGTTATCGGCTATGACACTATCTATGCCATACAGGATATGCCAGATGACCGCGCAACAGGCGTGAAATCTTCTGCGTTAACGCTTGGGGCGCGGCTTAAAGCTGGTGTTGCCCTGTTCTATGGCGCCGCAACAGCGTGCTGGGTTTTAGGCTTCTATAGCCTGTCTGGCCCTGATATTTGGCTGTTTGGCGTGCTGGCAGCTGGGGTGCATTTGGGCAGGCAAGCGTTGCAAATCGATATAGCTGCGCCAGATACCGCGCTGCGCTTGTTTATATCCAACCGCGATACAGGCTTACTTGTGACCGCCGCATTACTCGCCCAACAGATCATCTAGCTCCCCAGATCATCTAGCCTCCCAAATTATTTAGCCCCCTAGATTATTTAGCCTCCTAGATTATCTAGCCTCCTAGCGCATCACTTTTCTGCCAAGGCGGGCCTACAGGCTGTATCGCTTTTTCTGCGAGAAGGTGGCGGATGGTGCGGCGCAATCCTGCATCTGATTGGACAGTCTCAACCCATTGATAGACGTCTGCTGCATCAGCGCCCAGTGCGGCAAAAATTTGGTCTTGCATTTCTTTCTGGCTGGCTGGGGTAAATTGCCTATCTTGGGCGTTAATCTTTTCCAATGCAAACGGCCCATTACCGTTAAGATTAAACGCGCCCGCGATAGCCGAATAGCCGAATAGACGCGCTGGCAAGCGATGCGAGAGAGCCGTGATAGCTCTCATATCCCACTCTATCCAGTCATAAGCCTCGCCTAGCGCTTCGGTAGCATGCATGATCTCTAGCTGCTGGGATGTGAGCCATGCAATATTCAGCGTAATTATTGTGCCGCGCGAGGGAAAAGCAGAACAAGGCACAGCGCCATAATCGGCAAGGTTTGCGACATGCACAATATCACAATCTTTTACCGCGACAGGCGTTACGGGCACCTCGGCCGGCTCACCAAATTTTCGGTAAAGCTGGGCAGGCGCGCGATTAGAGCCAACAGATAAAACCGCTATACGGCCACTGAAATCATAGGTCTCTGGCAAATCTAGCTGGTAACCATCTCGCAGCAGATATGCACCGTCTGGCGCCTCATAAGGATAGCCAAAGGCACGCTGCCGCATCGTCATTTTTGGAATTTTCAACATCTAATCTATAAAAAAATTGACGATTAACAAGAAGCTTTATACTTGCAGGCCACTGAGCATATCTACCCCTAGCATCAAATTCATGTTCTGGACGGCCGCCCCTGCTGCCCCTTTGCCCAGATTATCGGTGCGCGCAGTGAGCACAAAATGGCTTTCACTTGCATCCGCAAAAACGAAGATCTCCATATTGTCGCGTCCAGCAAGCGCCTCTGCTACCAGAAAATTATGCTTATCCAGCCCACCCGCATCACCCACCTTAATCAAGGCGCTGTCACCATAGGCGCCGCGATAGCAGCTCGTTAAATCTGCCGCGCTCACCGCTTTGGAAAATTGTGCCTGATGCAAAGGAATATTTACCAGCATGCCTTGCGGAAATTGGCCAACCGAAGGCAGAAATACAGGCGCATCAACAAGACCAGAATGCACCTTCATTTCTGGCAAATGCTTATGGGCAAGCGTTAATCCATAAATGCCAAAGGCGGGCGCATCCCCGGGCGCATCACCGGCCTCATAGCGCTCAATCATGGTTCTACCGCCGCCGCTATAGCCGCTAACACAAGCTGCCGCCAGCAAAGCCTCTGGGGCTAATAGACCAGCATCAATCAGCGGGCGCACGAGAGCAACAAAGCTGGTTGGATAACATCCCGGATTGCTAACCAGACGCGCATTGGCAATTTTATCTGCCTGCCCAGTGGCCATTTCTGCAAAGCCATAAACAAAATCAGGATGCACACGGTGGGCAGAGGACGCATCTATAAGCCGAACATCCTTGCCAAGCTCTGCTGCCATTGCAGTAGCTTCTATCGCCGCCGCATCAGGCAGGCATAGAATAGAAATATCTGCCTCTGTCATAGCCGCTTTGCGCGCCTGTTTATCTTTGCGCGTGGCGTCATCCAGAACAAGCAGCGATATATCGGTGCGAGAGGCTAGCCTATCTGCGATTTGCAGACCTGTTGTTCCCGCGCCCCCATCTAGAAAAATTTTATATGCCATAATAATTCAGGTGATAAACTACCCCTCACCATCTGGCAAGCAGTTGCATCTAAGGCGCAGACGTACTATTTGAATGCTTATGGAAACAGATGACAAAAAAATTGTAGATCAAATGCTAGACGCCGCGCAAAAGGCCGGCGCAGATGGCGCAGATGTAAGCTTTATTAGAGGGCATGGGCTAGATGTTCAGGTGCGGCTTGGCAAGGTCGAATCAGCCGAGCGTTCCGAAGATTATCAGGTCGGTATGCGGGTATTTGTTGGCCAGCGTTCTGCAAGCGTGTCTACCGGACAGCTAGATGCAGATAATATTACAGAGCTAGCCCAGCGTGCGGTGAGTATGGCCAAAATTGCGCCAGAAGACCCCTATGCCCGACTTGCGAATGCAGAAGAGCAGGCCCGCGACTTACCAGACATTGAGCTGTTTGATGATACCAGCATCAGCACCGAAGCTTTGAGCGAAATGGCGCTTACTTGTGAGGCTGCCGCCCTTGACACAAATGGTATCAGTAATTCAGACGGCGCCTCTGCCTCTACTGGCATGAGTGAAATATTAATAGGCACCAGCACTGGCTTTACGGCGGCTTATAAACGCTCCAGCTTCGGGATATCTGCTGTGGTGCTCGCCGAACATGATGGCCAGATGGAACGCGATTATGATTATAGCGCTGCTGTTTTTGCTGAAGATTTGGAAGCAGCAACAAAAATCGGTAAAAGTGCGGCTGAGCGTACTCTTGCCCGGCTTGGCGCACGCAAGCCACAAACAGGCAGCTTTCCTGTCATTTATGATAAACGGGTTTCCCGCTCTATCGCTGGACATATCGCGAGTGGCATTAATGGGGCGGCGATTGCTAGAGGCACAAGCTTCCTCAAAGACCAGCTTGGCGAAGCGATAGCAGCTTCGTCTATCTCTATATTAGATAACCCGCTTCTAAATAGGGGAATGGGCTCACGCCTATTTGATGGCGAAACCCTGCCTGTAACAAAGCGATATATGGTCGAAAATGGCGTGCTGAATGGCTGGCTATTGACTTTGTCTACAGCCGCCCAGCTTGGCCTCACGCCGACAGGCAATGCGTCGCGCTCTCTATCTGGGCCGCCTAGCCCGTCTGTATCTAACTTCATCATGGAAAATGGCGAAACCGAGCTTGATGATATGATAGCCGACATCAAGCAAGGTCTTTATATCACCGAAATGATGGGCAGTTCTGTTAGTATGACGACTGGCGATTACAGCCGTGGCGCCTCTGGTTTTTGGATTGAAAATGGCAAGCTGGCATGGCCAGCAACCGAAGCCACCGTTGCTGGCAATTTAAAAGATATTTTCATGAATATGACCCCTGCGAACGATTTGGATCTGCGGCAATCTATTGCAGCGCCCTCATTATTTGTAAGTGCATTAACGGTTGCAGGCAGCTAGAGGGATGCGCACGCCTGCCCCTACTGGTGTACGCGACTGGACAGAGCTTATGCTCAAAGACCATGGGGTATTGCGTCTGGCTTGGCACAATCTGCATGCCATTGATGATAAGATGTGGCGCAGTAACCAGCCCACCCCAAAAAGAGTAGAGCAAGCCGCAGATTTAGGCGTTAAAACTATCATCAATCTGCGCGGCCCTCGCAATGATGGCGGGTGGCGGTTAGAGGCTGAAGCCTGTAATAAAGTAGGGATTACGCTGGTTGATTTTACGGCACGCTCGCGCGCGGCACCTGATAAACAGATGCTGTATGCGGCCCGCGATCTTTTCAATAGCGTTGAGATGCCAGCCCTGATGCATTGTAAGTCAGGGGCGGACAGAGCTGGTCTGATGGCGGCGCTTTATCTTTTAATCCATCGCGAACGCCCGGTTGCAGAAGCCCTGCAGCAGCTTTCCTTTCGCTATCTACATGTGCGGCAGGCCAAAACGGGATTGCTAGATTGTTTCCTTGAAGCCTATGCCCCTTATGAAGCTGAAGGCGTGGGTTTTTTTGACTGGGTAGACACCGTATATGAGCCTGAAAAATTGCAGGCTGAGTTTATGTCGCGCCCTTGGGCAGAAAAACTGGTAGACGGAATTTTACGCCGCGAATAGGGCTAATTGTTGGCCACCCTATTCTTGATTAGTCCTATTCTTGATTAGTCCTATTCTTGATTAGTCCTATTCTTGATTAGTCCTATTCTTGATTAG
>MDTB01183483.1_pt1 | contig 20252 bp, 22 predicted proteins | sample 811161 | NCBI WGS metagenome assembly MDTB01 (sample SAMN05326650, study PRJNA326480) | marine metagenome | isolation source: seawater | place: Mediterranean Sea | collected 2009 | reverse complement strand
GGTTGAAGGCGCACGCTTGGAAAGCGTGTAAACGGGAAACCGTTTCGAGGGTTCGAATCCCTCTCTCTCCGCCATTTTCCAAAGATCTTGCACAACTTATAATTTGTAATAAAATGATTTTGGCGTCACATAGGCATCAGTAGATGAAAAAATATTTGTTATTAATTTTAATCAGCTTTCTCTTCAGCAATGAGTCTTTTGCAAATAACTACATGAAAAGCTGTCAATGGCCAAAAACTACAGCTGATTACACATTTGATTTTGACAACAAGACTATTACAGCAGTTGATAATAATACTGGTAAATTTTTCATTTATAGAATTCAAAGCTTTAATCCAGATAAAATAATTACTGAAAAATCCCCCTGGCACAAATCAGATCATGTTGCATTCCAATACATTTTTGATGTTAAAAATAAAACTATCACATCAGTTCGCTATAAAAATAAGAAGGGTGGATATAACAAATATGACGATAGCACATTTGTAGTAATTTGCTCAGATGTAAATATCAATTTTGAAAAACACTAGAAAGCTAGGCGGAATTCAAGCTAATTTAAAATATTCTAAGATTTTAGTTCAATTTATTATCCACATACAACTTATAAGAGTCTTAAGATTAATGCTCGAATCGATTAAATTGTTCTTAAGGGCAGTGGAGGGAGACTGAAGCTGCCTTTACCTTTTATAGCCTTTTAATTCCAATTACTTTTAACTTAGCAGTTCTATCTATTCTTTTTATTGTTTGATTTATTCCCATTATAACCGTTTTTTTCATAGGACCATAAGCATGGATAAGTTTTTTATTTGAAAGAGCTAAAGCAACATGACCTTTCCAAAAAATGATATCATTTTTCTTTATTTTGTTTAATTTTACATTTTTTTTGAAATACTTTACCTGATCCTTAGCATCTCGAGGACAAAACTTATTATTAAAGTTAAGAAAAACTTGTATTAAAGCTGAACAATCAATTCCTTTAAAAGATTTTCCTCCCCATGTATATTTGACATTTTTAAAAATATCTATTTTTCTAAAAGGGTTTTTTTCTTTATATGAAATAGGTTTGACATCATTTTTACTAATCCATCCTTTTGAAAATTTAAAAAACTTGGCTTTTTTATCTATTACCTTAATTTTAGAACCAAAAGACAGCTCATTAGTTTTTTTTTGTTTATTTGGAAATTTATAAATCTTTGATTTCAAAATATTTATTTTATGAGTTGGTCTTATAAAATTAGAAAACTTTTTATTAAGTATGTAACCTTTGTAGCTGTCTTCTTTAATCTTTACTTTAAGCCATTTTCTAGTTTTTTTAGATATTGAAAAACTATCTCCGTAAATCATCTGTGTTACAACTTCAGACTTAGTCGAAGGTTTTTTGTGTAGATTTATGACTGTAAAATTATTAGTAAAATATTTAGTCATTCAGTTTTAGTTTATCTTTAATCGTATAAAGAAATATTAAAGACGGTATTACCATCAATGCTGTAATTATGAAGAAAATACCCCAATCTCCATTTAACCAATCGACTAAAGCTCCTGAAGACGCTGCCAAAGTAGTTCTTCCAGCAGTTCCTATTGATGCAAGAAGTGCATATTGTGTGGCAGTATAAGTTCTGTCTACGAGCATAGATATAAAAGCAACAAAAGCAACTGTTGCAAAAGCAGCTGCCATATCATCAAATATAACTGCGATAGCGAAAAGTAATTCTGACTTTCCTGACCAAGCTAATAAAGAAAATAATAGATTTGTTGAAGCCATTAAAATACCCGAAACAAACATAGCTTTTATAACTCCAGATCTAATAGCAAACAAACCACCAAGGAGAGTAAAAATTACTGTAGTAATCCACCCTAAACCTTTCGAATACAAAGCAATATCTGATTTAGTAAAACCTATCTCTTTATAAAAAATTACTGACATTCTTCCTAAAAAGGCCTCACCAATTTTAAAAAGAAAAACAAAACCTAAAATAGCTAAAGCTATATTAAAACCATTTTTTTTGAAAAAACTCATTACGGGTCCGACCACTGTTCCAGTGATCCATGCCACAGTCTTTGTCAAGAAATTAGAAGAACCTAATTTATCCTCTATCATTTTATCAGTTCGAGACTGTGATATTTTCCTATCAGTAGGCTGCAGTTCGTGCACAAACATTAAACCAATGTTGCAGGCTATAATTACTATACCTAAAATTAAAAAAGTTAATTGCCAATAATTCTCGAACCCTGCATATTCAAAAAACTCAGCAACATTTAATGCTATAACTCCTCCCAGCTTATAACCAGTCCACCAGCCAACAACTGCCATAGCCGCACCTGCTTGCATAGATCTTCCTTCATGCTCTCCAATTTGCTCAATCCTAAGAGCATCTACGGTTATATCTTGAGTTGCTGAGGCAATAGCAATTATTAAACCAACACTGATAACTAGAGCCAAGTTTGTAGTTGGATTTATTAAACTCCAACTGATTAAACACAATAAAATTATAGTTTGCATGGTAACAATCCAACCACGTCTATGACCAATTTTATTAGTTAACCAAGGAATTCTTATTCTATCAATTATTGGTGCCCATAAATAATTGAATGCATATACTGCAAAAATTAATCCTGCCCATCCGATTGTACTTCGGCTTAATCCATCTTCTTTAAGCCATAAGCTCAAACTACTACCAATCAAAACCCAAGGGAAACCACTTATAGCACCTAGTAATAAAATTCGGATCATTCGTCTATCAAAATAAACAGAAAAAGATTGAGATAACGATTGTTTTTTATAAATTTTCATAATCTATTTTTAGTTTCTCCAAAAAGAAGGAAAAAATAGAACTAGCACAGCAAACAGTTCTAATCTTCCAAGCAACATACCCATTGACAGTATCCATTTTGATACATCTGGTATAGCTTTATAATTACCATTTGGGCCAATTACACTTCCTAAACCAGGCCCTACATTTGATATTGAGCTAGCTGCACCTGAAATTGATGTTAAAAAATCCAGTCCAGATATAGATAACAACATAGCAATAATAAAAAAAATGAATAAAAAAGAAAAAATAAAAACTATAACAGAATTAATAAAGTCATTAGATATTTTTTGGTTATTGTACTTTGTTAAAATTATACTATTAGGAGAAATTAATTTTTTGATCTGGTTTTTTAGAAATATAAAAAGTAACTGCAGTCTAAATATTTTGATACCACATGCGGTTGATCCAGCGCATCCTCCCACAAACATTAAAAAAAGAAAAAAAATTAAGGAAAATTTACCCCAAAGACCAAAGTCATCAGTGACATAGCCGGTTCCTGATAAGATAGAAATTACATTAAAAGAAGCGATTCTAATTTTATCAAAAAAACTACTTTCATAATCTATAAATAATAAATATAAAAACATTATTAATACAGAAACTAAAACTAAATAAACCAAGCCTCTTATTTGAACATCTTGAAAAAAAATTTTCTTATTTCCTTGTACAAACTTTAGATATGAAATAAATGGTATACTTCCCAAAATAATGAATACACTAGCAATAATTTCTATATTAGGATTTTTAAAAAAACCGATAGAGTTATTATGAGTAGAAAATCCTCCAGTAGCAATAGTTGTCATAGAGTGGGAAATACTATCAAACATTGTCATTCCAAATACCCAATAAAAAAAAGCACATACAAGAGTTAAAATTAAATAAGTTGAAATTATTATTGATGCTACTTCAACTGTCCTTGGAAGAATTTTTTCTGTTGTTCCTGGTCCCTCCATTTTAAATAGTTGCATTCCTCCTACTTTTAATAAAGGCAAGATAGTAATAGCCATGACCACAATACCTATCCCTCCCAGCCACTGCATAATAGCCCGCCACAATAAAATACTTTTTGGACTATTATCTAAGTCTGAAATAATGGTGGCCCCAGTGGTTGTTATCCCTGACATACTTTCAAAAAAAGCCTCGCTTAAAGTAAATTTTTCCGGAGATAAAATAAAAGGCAAACTTCCGAAACATGCAACCATCAACCAAGCTAATGTTGAAAATAAAAAAGTTTGTCTTAAACTTAATTTAAGTTCTTTTTCTTCTAAATTGTTTAAGACAAAAAGAATACCAATGAACATTGTAACTATAGCTGCCGATATGAAAGCATGATTATTCTCGTTATATAAAACTTGAACAAAGTAAGGCGCTAACATAAAAAATCCTAACACCACCAACAATATTCCTATGAGAAAAAAAACTGTTTTGTTTGTAGCCATACAGAACGAGATTATTTAAATAGTTATAAAATTCAACTGAATATAATGTATTTAGATCTGTATTTTATACATAAAATTTAATAAACGTAGGTAATGCTTGATAACAACTTAATCCAAACAACCTCTTCATGGCCATTTGTTGAAGTTAGAAAACTTTTAAAAGACAGAAAAGATATTATTAAAGCCAAAAACAAAATTACCTTTCAAACAGGTTATGGTCCAAGTGGATTACCTCATATTGGAACTTTTGGTGAAGTAGCTAGAACTTCAATGATGATCAATGCATTAAATCATATTCAAAAAGTTGATCATGAATTAATTACTTTTTCAGATGACATGGATGGTTTAAGAAAAGTACCAGATAATATTCCGAACGATGCGATTCTTAAAAAAAATCTAGGCAAGCCATTGACAGATATACCAGATCCATTTGGTAAATTTAAAAGTTATGGAGAACACAATAATGAGATGCTAAAAGTTTTTCTTAAAAAATTTAATTTTGATTTTATTTTTGAAAGTTCAACTCTAAACTATAAACAAGGTAAATTTAATAATTCAATAATGAGAGTTTTAGAAAAATATGAAGAAATTATGAATATAATTTTGCCTACACTTAGAGAGGAAAGAAGAAAAACCTACTGCCCTTTTCTGCCAATTTGTCCTGAAACAGGAAAGGTATTAGAAATACCTCTTGAAACTTTTGATAAAAAAAGTGGAAAAATTATTTTTAATAATAATGGAAAAAAAATTGAAACCAGTGTTTTAGATGGAAAATGTAAATTGCAATGGAAAGTTGATTGGGCAATGCGTTGGTTTACATTTGATGTTGACTTTGAGATGTATGGAAAAGATTTGACTGAAAGTGCCATTTTATCCAGCAAGATCTGCAAATCATTAGGTAAGATACCTCCAAATGGATTTGCATACGAATTATTTTTAGATGAGAAAGGAGAAAAAATTTCTAAATCTAAAGGGAATGGAATTTCAATTGATGAATGGCTTCGATATGCATCTCCAGAGAGTTTGTCTTTGTATATGTATCCAAACCCTAAAAGAGCAAAAAAACTTTATTCAGAGGTAGTTCCAAAAACTGTAGATGAATATCTCTCTTTGATAGAAAAATATTCTGCCCAAGAAAAAAAGGATCAAATCATGAATCCTGTTTGGCATGTTCACAATGGAAAACCACCTTCTGAAAAAATAGTAATGCCATTTTCTATGTTATTAAATTTAGTCGGTTCTAGTAATGCTGATGATAAAGAAATTTTATGGAAATTTATTAATAAATTTCATAAAGAGATTAAACCTAAAGACTATCCAATTTTGGATAGTTTAACAAAGTTTGCTATTAATTATTTTAAAGACAAAGTTAAACCTAATAAAAAATTTAAAAATCCGAATAGTAACGAAAAAAAAGCATTAAATAATTTAGTTTTAAAATTACAAGGAATTGATCAAAACTTTAATCCAGAAGACATACAAACTATTGTATATTCAGCAGGTAAGGAAAATGGTTATCATAAAAACTTAAGAGATTGGTTTAAATTAATCTATCAGGTTTTATTTGGAGAAGAAGACGGACCAAGGATGGGTTTTTTTATAAGTTTTTTTGGATTAAAAGAAACTATTAAATTAATAAATGATAAAATAAGATAATTATGTTTTCGATTATAAGACCATATATTTTTTCTTTAGACCCAGAAGTTGCCCATGATTTAGCTATAAATTCTTTAAAAGCAAATTTTTTACCTGAAAGCTTTTTTAATGTTAAAAATGAGGAATTGTTGGAGATAAACTTATTTAAAAAGAAGCTTAAAAATCCTATCGGTCTTGCTGCTGGATTCGATAAGAGTGCGGAAGTTTATAATTCATTGTTTAAACTTGGATTTGGATTAGTAGAAGTAGGTACGGTTACACCAAAAAAGCAACTTGGAAATCCTAAGCCAAGAATTTTTAGATTAGAAAAGGACCATGCTTTAATCAATAGATTGGGATTTAATAATCATGGTTCCGAAGCAGTTGCACAAAGAATATTTAAAGATAAACCACAAGGCATTTTAGGAATTAATATTGGACCTAACCGTGATACTATAGATAAATCTGAAGATTTTAGATCATGTTTAATAAAATTATATGATCTTGCAGATTATATAACAATTAACATATCCTCGCCGAACACTGAAGGCTTAAGAGATTTTCACGAAGAAAACTCAATGTCGAGTTTATTAGAAAAATTAAACGAATTAAAAAAAGAAAAAAACATCAAGAAACCTTTTGTAATTAAACTCTCTCCAGACTTAAATCAAAAACATATCAGCAATATTGCTGAAATTATTATTAAATATAAGATAGATGGAATTATCATTTCTAATACCACAGATAAAAATAGAGAAAAATTATTAGATGGAAAAAAAAATGAGTTGGGCGGTTTATCTGGTCAACCTATTAAAGATCTTTCTACAAGTTTAGTTAAAAAATTTTACAAAGAATTAAATAAAAAAATTACCATTATTGGAGTTGGAGGCGTAGACTCAGGACAAAGTGCATTTGAAAAAATTACCTCTGGAGCTAGTGCAATTCAATTATATACGGGTATGGTATATAAAGGTCCAGGTATAGTTAAAGAAATAAAAAGGGAGTTAATATCAATTTTAAAAAAAGAAAAAATTAAGAATATAAGTGAAGCTATTGGAATTAATGCTTGACCACTGAACATTCTACAACTATATAACCATTGTAAATTATGACAAAAAAATGTGAATTAACAGGCGTACTACCTTTAAAAGGTCATAACGTAAGTCATGCCAAAAACAAGACTAAGCGAAGGTTTATACCTAATTTAAAAAAAGTAATATTTAAAAGTGAAGTTTTGAAAAGAAATGTTAGGTTAAATGTTACGAATGCTGCACTAAGAACTGTAGATTTTAAAGGCGGTTTGGATAAATTTTTATTAAGTGCTAAAAATATAAGATTATCAAAAAAAGTAAAAAAACTTAAAGCATCTATTTCTTCGAAATCTTAAAATTTTAAAGTGTCTTTATTTTATAAATTATCATTTTTTATGGGCTTAATAGTTGTTGTCTCAAACTATTTAGTTCAGTTCCCAATTCATTATTTAAGTTTAGAAGAGATTTTGACTTATGGTGCTTTTAGTTATCCTATAACATTTTTGATTACAGATTTAGCTAATCGTGCCTATGGAAATATCGTTGCTAGAAAGATAGTTTATGTAGGATTTTTTATTGGATTACTTTTAACTTTGTTTGTTTCAACCAATTTTTCAGACATAATTTCGATAAGAATTGCAGTTGGATCTGGGGTAGCATTTTTTATTGCTCAAAATTTAGACATAAGAATTTTTGACTTATTTAGAAAAAAAACATGGTATATCGCTCCTCTTACTTCTTCAGCTGTTGGATCTATAACTGATACGTTTTTATTCTTTTCAATAGCATTTTATGGTACTGGCATTCCTTGGTTAACATTAGCTCTTGGAGATTTAATTATAAAAATTTTAATAGCTTTATCAATGCTAATTCCATTTAGGTTATTATTATCTAAAATAAAAGATTATTCTGAAGAAACCTCTTTAAAAACTTAAATTTTTAATGAAGTGTTTTTTTATTCTTTTTTACAAAAAGGTCAGTTAATTGATTAATCATAACATCTCCAAGATCTTGAACATCTGTAATTTTTACTGCATGTTCATAGTATCTAGTAACATCATGACCTATACCAACTGCCAATAACTCAACGTTAGATTTATTTTCAATCCATTTTACAACATTTTTTAAATTAGTTTCTAAATAATCACTAGTATTTGTGGACAAAGTTGAATCATCTACTGGCGCACCATCTGAAATAACCATTAGAATTTTTCTTTCTTCTTTTCTTCTAGCCATTTTGTTGTAAGCCCATTTTAATGCTTCTCCATCTATATTTTCTTTTAGTAATCCTTCTTTCAACATTAAACCCATATTATTTTTGGCCTGCCTCCAAGGCGTGTCAGCAGATTTATAGATGATATGTCTTAAGTCATTTAATCTTCCAGGTAAGTTTGGTTTATCATTTTTCATCCATTTTTCTCTAGAGGATCCTCCCTTCCAATGTTTAGTAGTAAATCCTAATATTTCTACTTTAACAGCGCATCGTTCTAAAGTTCTAGCGAGTATATCTGCGCATATCGCTGCAACTGAAATAGGTTTTCCTCTCATGGAGCCTGAGTTGTCTATTAAAATTGTTACTAATGTATCTTTAAATTCTATATCTTTTTCTTTTTTAAAAGAAAGCGAATTGAAAGGATCAATTATAATTCTTGTAAGTTTAGATGTGTCTAACAAACCTTCTTCTAAATCAAAATTCCAAGATCTATTTTGTTTAGCTAAAAGTTTTCTTTGTAATTTATTTGCTAGTTTAGAAATAAAATTTTTTAACTGTAATAATTGTTGGTCTAAATTTTTCCTTAATCTATTTAGTTCATCATCATTTTCTAGTTCTTCGGCTTTAATAACTTGATCAAATTCTTCAGTGTAAGTTTTGTATTTTAAATCACCTAATGCACTTTTCATATTTTTTTTAAAATTAGGTTTTGTTTTGTCTTCTACCTCTATTTCTTCAACATCTTGATCAGACTCACTTGCCTGATTTTCTAAGTCTGGACTTCCAGACTCAATCGACATTTCTTGATTTTCCTCTTTTTGCTGGTCTGTTTTTTGCTCTTGATTTTTAGGATTTTTTTGTTTTTCTTCTTTATTGTTATCTTCCTCTTTTGCTTTATCGTCAAGATCGTCATCTAATTCCATGTTTGAAATTAAGCTTGAAACTAAATTATTAAATTTTTCTTGATCATTTATCAAATTACCTAATTCTTCTATTTTCCTTTTAAAATTTTTGTCTAAATTTTTTTTATAAGATTTAAATTTTTCTTCTAATTCTTTATTATTTTGAAAATTAAAAAATTTTACCCTTAAATAATTTTCAAATGATTCTGCTATTTTTTCTTCACTATTTTTTAAATCTAAAAAATTCATTCGTTCTTTGTAATAATTTGCTATGTTACTTTTAATCCCTTTAAATTGATCAGATCCTATTTTTTCACATCTAATTTTTTCAGCTATCTTGTAAAGTTTTATTGAAATATTACCTTTTGGTTCATACAATTTTAGAGTTTTGCTGTCACTGAGTCTTAATTTAAGCGATTTAGAGTCAGCAATTGCTCTAATTTGATTATAGTTTATTTTATTTTTTGTCTGTTCTGGCTCAGGAAGTTGAATTAAATTTTTTTTTGAATTATGATTCTGATTGCCAAAAGAAATCTCTATATCTTCTAGATTAGATAACGATTTTACTGTTGAACTTATTGCTACTTTAAAACTTTCAATTATTTCAGATTTTTTTTCCACAGTCTAAAAAGAAACATTAACTGAAGATTCTGGTAAATCCTCACCAAAGCATCTTTGATAGTATTCAGATATGATTTTTTTTTCTAAATCGTCACATTTGTTTAAAAAAGTTACTCTAAAAGCATAACCTCTATCTTTAAAAATAGAGGTATTTTCGGCCCAATGTAATACAGTTCTTGGACTCATAACGGTTGAAATATCTCCATTAATAAATCCCTTTCTTGAGAGGTCAGCTACTTTAATCATATTTGATAAAGTTTCTTTTCCTTCTTTATTATTAAAATTCTTATTCTTAGCTAAAATGATTTCTAATTCTTTCTCAAAAGGCAAATAATTAAGAGTAGACACAATATTCCATCTGTCCATTTGACCTTGATTTATTTGCTGAGTCCCGTGGTACAAGCCTGAGGTGTCTCCCAATCCGATAGTATTTGTTGTTGCAAACATTCTAAAAAAGTCATGTTGTTCTAAAACTCTATTTTTATCTAACAAGGTAAAATTTCCATTGCTTTCTAGGACTCTTTGAATCACAAACATTACGTCAGGTCTTCCAGCATCGTATTCATCAAAGACTAAAGCTACAGGGTTTTGAATAGACCAAGGCAAAATTCCTTCTTTAAACTCTGTTACTTGTTTACTATCTTTTAAAACAATTGCATCTTTTCCTATTAAATCTATTCTACTTATGTGACTATCTAGATTTACTCTGACACACGGCCAGTTTAATCTTGCCGCCACTTGCTCAATGTGAGTTGATTTACCCGTTCCATGATAACCTTGAATAAGAACTCTTTTGTTAAAAGAGAATCCTGCAAGAATTGCCAAAGTAGTATCTTTATCAAACTTGTAGTCCGGATCTATTTTGGGAACATATTCATTTTTTTTTGAAAAGGCATCGATCTGCATTTCACTATCCAAACCAAAGGTTTGTTTTACAGAGATTTTCATATCTGGTTTTGGAATAAATTGTTCTGCACTCATTTTTTACCTAATGTTTTTTTTAGCTGACTATAAGCTAATGTAATTTTTTTAAGCTTATCTTCAAATTTTTTATTTCCTTGGTTTTTATCAGGATGATATTTTTTGACAAGACTTTTAAATTTTTTGTGTATTTCTTCCCATTTTACTTGCTCATTTAGATCCATCACCTCCAAAGCATCCTTGTCAGTTTGTGAAAGTTTTGTTTTTTTGAATTCTCTAAAATTTGAACTTTTAAAAATATTTAACTTATCATCTAATGCATTATTCCATAAAATATTAAAAAAATTATCAGAAGAGCCAAAATTTTTTGTAGATTTGTGCCACGTTAAATCTGATTTGATAAAAAATTCTATTTCTTGATCGTTCATATTTTCAAAATAATTCCAATTTTTATTGAAAATTTTAATATGTTCTAAACATAGTAATCTAAATTTCTTGCTATTATCTCTTTCTACAGGAGCCTTATATAATCCTAATTCGCTACAATTTTCCCAATCACAGATTGTTTTCATGATATAATATTTTTATATAATAAATTTATCATAATGGAAAATTATTTAAAAGAAATTGAAGAAAAACTAAAACAAAATATTAATATAGAAGTATTAGAAATTATTGATAATTCTCATAAACATATTGGACATAAATTTTATTCCAAAGAAAAATTTCATTTACATATTAAAATTAAATCTTCTTTTTTGAGATCTCAAAAAAGATTAGAAGCAGAAAAAAAAATAATGCATATATTGAAGGATGATCTTAAAACTAAGATTCATGCTTTAGAGATCAGTATTGATTAAAATTTCTGATATTTTTTTTTAATTCTTCAACAGAGATTTTTTGTTTATTTGGTTGTGTAGTTTTTCCAATTTTTTTTAGAAGAATAAAATTTATTTTTTTATCATTATTCTTTTTATCATTTTTCAAAAATGGGATTAAATTGTTTATATTTTTTAAATTAGAATATTTTTTTATAGTATAGTTAAGATTATTTTTTTGATAAATTGAGATTAATTCTTTTAAAATTTTTAAATTACATACATTTTTAATAACTGATAATTTAGTGGCTAAAATAATTCCAGCCAAAACAGCTTCGCCATGAGTTGTAGTTTTAGAATAATTATTTTTTACTTCGATAGCATGAGCAAAAGTATGACCAAAGTTTAAAATCATTCTTTGATTTCTTTCATTAGTATCTTTATTTACAAAAAATAATTTAATTTTACAGCTTTTTTTAATAGCATAAATTAATTTTCCAAAATCTTTATCTAAAATATACTTTGTATTTAATTTAAGCCATTCAAAAAATTTTTTATCAAAAATAATTGCATGCTTTAGTATTTCCGCATATCCACAAATTATTTCTTTTTTCGGTAAACTTTTCAAAAATGTTATATCGCTTAAAACCAATTTTGGTTGATAAAAAGATCCAATTAAATTTTTACCATGTTTTGAATTTACTCCTGTTTTTCCACCAATGGCAGCATCCACTTGAGAAAGTAAAGTAGTGGGTAGGTTAATAAAATTTATACCTCTTTTGTATATGCTAGCTACAAAACCTGCTAAATCTCCGGTAACTCCTCCTCCAACACCAATTATTAAATCAGATCTATTAAAATTTTCGGCAAGTAATTTATTTATAATTTTATTTACCGTGTCAATTGATTTTGTTTTTTCATTTGCATTTAAATTATAATTTAATAAGTCGTACTTTTTTAAATTCTGAAAAATTTTTTTTCTAAAATTTTTAGGAACTTTAGTATCAAAAATTAAAGCTATTTTTCTTACTTTAGGACAAACAATTTTAATTTTTTTTGGCAGTAATTTTATTATATCTCTACCAATTAAAATTGAATAATTTTGATTAAATGATCTAAATTTTATCTCTTGAGTTTTCATATAATTTAATAATTTTATTTACTATTTGATCAACTTTTAAAAGGTCACATTTTATCTTAAAATTAGATTGATTGTAGATTTTCTTTCTTTCAGAATATATTCTATTTACAGTTTCTTTCAAATTCCCTTCCTTTAATAGTGGTCTTTTTTTTGTATTGCTAATTCTGGAAATCAAAGCTTTTAAGCTAAGATCAAGCCATACTGATATAGAGGTATTTCTAATTTCTTTTCGTATATTTGGGTTAATAAACGCACCTCCACCTAGTGCAATAACAACATTTTTTTTATTTAGGATATCGATTGTTATTTCTTTCTCAATTTTTCTAAAATAGTTTTCACCTTTATTTGCAAAGATTTCAGTTATTGTTTTATTTTCTTTTGTTTCTATTATTTTATCAATATCTATAAATCTGTTTCCAAGCTTTTCTGCTAGTCTTTTGCCAACAGTTGTTTTTCCAACACCCATCATTCCAGTTAATACAAGGTTTTTTTTCAATAGAATTACCAATTTTAAATTTGATTTATCACAAATATGTCTTATTTTCCGAGTTTAAATATATTTTTTTACTATGCAACTTAAATACAGACGCGAATCAAGCATTGGAAGTTTTCTATTTAGATTATTAATCAAAATAATTCTAATTTTAATCGTCTTAATCGTCGGAATTTTTGTGATTGAAAAAATTGATTTTCCTAGCCCTAAAAATAAATTTAAAATTGACATTACTAATGAAATTAAAAAGCTTAAATAAATTTATATGCTTTTTTTCTTTATTTATTTTGTTTTTGCCACTTAAGGCAGAAGAACAAATAGATATTTGGAGTCAAACTACAGAAAAATCTTCTTCAACTAATACTGAAAAAGACGAAAAAGAATCCACATCAAAAATTAGTATTTTTAAAACGACAACAGTCGAGAAAGATATAGATATTAAAATTGAAGATGCAGATTTAAATGAATCAAATAATAAAAATATATTCGGGCTTTACGATCCAGCTAAAAACAATTTTGATTTGTATATGTGGTCAAGAACTGAAGGTGATAAAGTCAGGTCAAGCTTTAACAGAATTAATAAAATCAAACTTTCGAGCACAGCCGAAAAATTATTTGAAAATACAATATTATCATATTCTTATCCTCCAATAGGTATGAACGATGAAGAGTTTGTTGGTCTAAAAATAAACTGGATGATAGAAAATAAAAGAATTGATCTAATAGAAGAATTTTTAAAACAAAATAATGTTTTTCCTAATAAGAAAAAAACAATTCAATATTTAGTTGATGACAATATTGCTAAAGCAAATATAAAAGATGGATGTGAAAAAATTAATTTTGTAGATAAAAATATTAAAGACTCTTATTTAGAAAAATTCAAGATTTATTGTTTAGTTTTTAATAATAAGAAAAATGAGGCTCAATTGTTATTTGATATTCTTAGAGAACAAAATCAATCAGATAAATTTTTTAATGATAAAATGAATTTTTTATTGGGTCTAACTGATAAAACTACTCAGAAAATAAAAGAAGATAATTTACTTAATTTTTATCTTTCAAGCGTAACAATAAAAGATTTTAGTTATGAACCTAGAAAGAATACAAAAAAAATAATATGGGAATATCTTAACGCATCCAATTTAATTAAGATCAACGACTACGAAGATAAAGAAAAATTAAAAAACTTAGAAAATGCCGCAAATAAAGATCAGTTTGATAAACAAAAGATTTTTGAAATTTATTCAAAATTCAATTTTGATCTAGGAACTCTTATAAGAGCAGAAGATATTTATCAAACATTTGATAGCATTGAGGCTCGAGCTTTAATTTACCAAAAATACTTGTTGTCAGATAACGATGAGAATAAAATTAAATTATTATTTTTACTAAAAGAACAATTTAAAAAAGATAATCTATCAAATGTTTATGTAGAATTTTTAAGCGATAAACTTAAAGAAATTGATCTTAAAGATGTTTCAGATACATATCAAGAAATTGTACAAAATAATATAATTACTGATAAAGATTTAAAATTAGGAAAAATAAAATATGATGATAAGATTTTGCATAGATCAAGAGTTGTAAAATATTTTAACAATGAGTCAAATCAAAAAAAAGCTCAAAAGGATTTCATCAAGATTTTCAAAAAAATAAAAAAAAATAAAAAATATTTTTATTCAGCTAAAGATTTAGCTTTAATCGAGTCACTTGCTAAGGATGGATTTGAAATTCCTAAAGGTTTTAATTATCAAGAGATTGCAAAAAAATATAATGTGCCTTCAAACTTACTAGAACTTGCCAAAAACAACGAACCTGCATTTTTGACTTTAAAATTGGTTGAAATAATTGGAGAAGATGAAGCTCAAAATTTAGATCCAGAAACAATTTATTTTGTTACTTATCTATTAAATCAAAATAATTTAAAAAAGTTAAGAAACGAAATATTGATATCAGCTCTTCCTCAAAGATCCTAAACAATATACTAATTGAATAATGAAGAGAAATATAATAATTGAACCAGACCCAATTTTAAGAAAAACTTGCGACGCTTTAGAAAATGTGAATGACGCAGTTAGAAAAATGATGGAAGACATGCTTGAAACCATGTATGCAGCTCCAGGAATTGGTTTAGCAGCAATACAAATTGGAATTTTGAAAAGGGTAGTTGTGATAGATATTTCAAAAGAGCAAGAAAAAAAGAATCCTTTATTTTTAGTTAATCCTGAAATAATTCATAAGTCAAAAACAACTTCAATTTATGAAGAGGGTTGTTTATCATTACCAGGTCAGTTTGCTGAAATAGAAAGACCAGCAGAATGTTTCATAAAATATGTCGATTTTCATGGAAAACAAAAAGAATTAAAAGCAGACGGTTTGTTATCGACTTGTATCCAGCACGAAGTAGATCATCTAGATGGAAAATTATTTATTGACTATTTGTCGAAACTTAAAAAGGATATGATTATTAAAAAGTTAGTTAAGCACAAAAAAGAAATCGAGAGAATTGTAGTTTAAATTTAATGTCACTTAAGATACTTTTCATGGGCACACCAGATTTTTCCGTGCCAATTTTAAAATCAATCTATGATTCAAACTATGAAATATTATCTGTTTATACTCAACCTGCCAAAAAAAAATTTCGAGGTCAAAAAATAATTTCTTCTCCTATACAACAGTATGCAGAGAAAATTAAGCTATCAGTTCGATGTCCAGATAACTTAGAGTCTATTGAGGAGTATGAATACATTAAAAATTTGAGACCAAATATTGCAATAGTTGTTGCTTATGGTCAAATAATACCAAAGAAAATTTTAGATTTACCAGGAATCACTTTTTTAAATATTCATGCCTCTATTTTACCCAAATGGAGAGGAGCTGCACCAATACAAAGGGCGATTATGAATATGGATAAAGAAACAGGCATATCAATTATGAAAATAGTTAAAGAATTAGATGCCGGCCCAGTAATGAGATGTGAAAAAATAAAAATAACGAATAATTGTAATTACGAATCTTTAAGCAAAAGAATGTCAGTTTTAGCCGCCTCAACTATTATTGACTCTTTAAAAATTATAGAGAGAAAAGAAGAGAAATTTATCCCTCAAGATAAGTCTTTAGCAACGTATGCAAAAAAAATTTATAAATCAGAGTCAAAAATAAATTGGAGAGATAAAGCTAATAAAGTGGTGGCGAAAATAAATGCTTTACACCCAATCCCTGGATCATGGTTTGAATACAATGGTGCAAGAATTAAAATTTTAAAAGCTGAAGTGGTGAACAAATCGGGAAGTCCTGGAGAAATTATAGACAATCAATTTACAGTTGCCTGCTTAGAAAATTCTATACGTATACTAGAATTAAAAAAAGAGGGAAAGAAGAGCATGAGTGCGTTCGACTACCTAAAAGGCAATAAATTGAAAATCGGAACTACTTTAGATGGATTATAATTATCAAATATTAATCGAATACGACGGTACCAAATTTGTTGGCTGGCAATATCAAAAAAATGGGATTTCTGTTCAGGAAATTTTACAAAAAAAGCTAGAAAAATTTTTACATAAAAAAATTAAAATGATTGGCTCTGGAAGGACTGATGCCGGTGTGCACGCTAATAGTCAAAGTGCCAATTTTCTAATAGATAGAAAAATAGAAGATAAGAAAACTTTTTTAAATTCAATTAATTTTTTTTTAAAAAAATATTCAGTATCAGTAATAGATATAAGAAAAAAAAAATTGAATTTTCACTCTAGATATGATGCTAAACGGAGAATTTATATCTATAAAATCATCAATAGGCATAGTTCATTAGCTTTAAATAAAAATAGAGCATGGCTGATAAAAAAAAAATTAGATATCAATCTTCTTAAGAAAGGAGCGAAAATTTTAGAAGGTAAACATGATTATTCAACATTTAGATCATCCTCTTGTTCAGCTAAATCTCCTATTAAAAGAATAGATAGAGTAAAAATTATTAAAAAAGGAAATGAAATAAATATTCAATTTAAATCGCAATCATTTTTACAAAATCAAGTTAGATCTATGGTAGGATGTTTAAAATATTTATCATCCAACAAATGGTGTTTAGATAAATTTAAGAAAGTTTTTAAATCAAAAAATAGAAAACTTTGTGCACCGCCAGCACCAGCATGTGGTTTGTATTTAGATAGAGTAATATACTAGTTATTTTATTAATAATGCTGTAGAAAACATTATATGAAAAAAGCATTGATATCAGGAATATCAGGTCAGGATGGTTCTTATTTGTCTGAGCTATTGCTCAGTAAAGGTTATGAAGTTCACGGCATGATAAGAAGAGTAGCATTAGAAGATGAAACTCATAGACTATGGAGACTTAGGCATTTAAAAAACGATATAGTTTTACACAACGCATCTTTAGAAAGCTTCGCAAGTTTGGCCAAAACTATAAATAAAATTCAACCCGATGAAATTTATCACTTAGGTGCTCAAAGTTATGTACACAACTCATTCGAAGATGAATTCACTACTTTAAATACTAATATTAACGGAACTCATTATATGCTTGCGGGGATGAAAGAATTTTCCAAAAAATCTAAGTTTTATTTTGCAGGTTCATCAGAAATGTTTGGAAAAACTTACGAGACTCCGCAAAACGAAAAAACTAAATTTTACCCTAGGTCTGCTTATGGAATATCCAAAGTAACAGGATATGAGTTGACTAGAAATTATAGAGATGCTTACAATTTATTTACTTGTTCCGGAATTTTATTTAATCATGAGTCTCCTCGAAGGGGCTTTGAATTTGTGACAAGAAAAATTTCTTTAGCTGTTGCTAAAATTAAAAATGGTTTACAAAAAGAATTATCTTTAGGCAATATTAAATCCAAAAGAGACTGGGGTCATGCAAAAGACTATGTTGAAGCTATGTGGTTAATGTTACAGCAAGATAAACCAGCAGATTATGTTATTGGAACGGGAAAACAACATTCAGTGGAAGATTTTCTTAAAACTGCTTTTAATCATGTAAATTTAAATTTTAAAGATTATTTAAAGATAGATCAAAATCTATTTAGACCAGCAGAAGTCGAAACATTGCTAGCGGACTCGTCTAATTCTCTTAAAAAACTTGGCTGGAAACCAAAGATAAGTTTTGAAGAGTTAGTGAAAGAAATGGTAGAGTCAGATTTAAAAAATATTAAAGATAAAACATATTAATATAATTTATTTAAGAACTTTATTTAATGTTATTAATACTTTATCCCATCTAAATTTTCCGATATTTCTAAGAGCTCTAGATGAAGAGCTTAGAGCATATTTCTTGTTTTTCTTTAACTTCATTATTAATTTGATCATTTCTTCGCTGTTCCTATAAAAAAGAATCTTACTATCTTTAATAGCGTCGAAATTTTTTGCTACTTTTTGGCTACAAACTGAAGGAATGCCGTAAGACATGTAAGTGAGTAATTTTGTTTGAACACCAGTTGAGACATCTAAATTTGCTAAGCCACAAATTGTTTTTTCTAGTATTGGATCTAAATTATCAACTTTATCTAAAATTTTTACGTTAGAATGTCTTTTTAAAAGAAATTTATCTATTTTAGATATTTCACCAATAATGTGAAATTCAATATTTGAATAAATTTCTAAAATTTTTGGCAGTATATTTTTAGCAAACTCATAACATGCCTTTCGGTTTGGAGAATATGTAATATTTCCAATAAAAATAATTTTGTAGTTACTTTTGTGAAATTTGAATTTTTTCTTAATTTTGTTAATACCAAAATTAATTTGCAACAACTTTTTTTTATATTTTTTCTCTACTGCGTCTATTTCTTTTTTTGAGAATAAAAGAATTTTATCGAAATTGTTAAAACAGAAATTTTCGTATCTTTTTATAAGTTTACTTTCAATAAAATAAATAATCTTAATTGGATTTAAAAAAAAAGATTTTCTATATGTTTGTTCGTAGTTTTTTGAGTATAGATCTCCCATATCCAAAATATTCTTTTTATTGCTAAATTTTGGCAAATACTGTGCAGTTCTAAAAGATTGATAAAAAATCAAATCATATTTTTCATGATTGTTTTTAACATATTCGGCTATTTGAGGAGAGTAGAAATAGCCTAGCTGTAAAGGTTTAAATTTTATAAATGAACATAAAATATAAAAAGATTTGAAAAAGAAATTTTGGTCTTTAATACTTTCATAACTAAACTTACTTTCATTTTTTTTAGTTTCTTTTGAATCAGGACTGATCACTTTTACATAATTATTTTTACTTAAAAAATATATGAACTTTTTTGCTCTTATTACATCTCCAGAATATCTTCCTGAAAAAGGGTTTCGAGGACTTATAAATAATATCTTTTTCATTTATGTGACTTATAATTTTTTGATTTTTTTATTCGCCATCTAGACTCTGATTTTACAATGTATCCAACACAATTTTTTTCACCGCATCTGCACGGAAAATCTTTATAATCTTCATCAAATCCAAATCCATAATCATAAGTTAGCTCTTCATCTTTTTTTATATTCCTAATAGCGTAAACCCAAACTTTTAAACCAGTTCCATAAACTTCACAATTTGGATTGCAAGAATGATTTATTAATCTCGCCGTGTTATATTTAAAATCTCCATCAAGATCATACCTTTTATTAATATTAAATAGATAGATGGCTTTTTCATTGTCAAATTTCGGATTTTCTTCAACTTGTTTTTTGGTAAGAATTTTACCTCTGTATTCTATTATTTTAGTTCGATCCTTTATATCTTTATTGGCGTATAAGCCTTTGTTATCAATATTTGATTTTTTTATTCTATATAATTTCACTTAAAATACTCTACTAAAATATTTTCATAAATATTTGTAAGCTTTCTAAGATCAGAAATTGAAACGCATTCATCTACTTTATGCATGGTTTTATTTACAAGACCAAACTCAAGACACGGGGCAATTTTTTTAATAAATCTTGCATCTGAAGTTCCACCAGTTGTTGAAAATTTAGGATTTATTTTAGTAATTTTCTTCACTATTTTTTTAGCCATAAAAATAGTTTTTCCTGGCTTAGTTAAAAAAGAGTCACCATTTGCAATATATTCAATTTTAAATTTAGATTTATTTTTTTTGCATAAATTTTTTACAATTAAATTAATTTTCTTTTTCAGAGAATTTGCAGTATGAAAATTATTATATCTAATATTAAATTGTGCTTTAGCTCTAGCAGGAATAACATTATGAGC
>MDTB01023577.1_pt1 | contig 20253 bp, 16 predicted proteins | sample 811161 | NCBI WGS metagenome assembly MDTB01 (sample SAMN05326650, study PRJNA326480) | marine metagenome | isolation source: seawater | place: Mediterranean Sea | collected 2009 | reverse complement strand
GGTCTAGAGGAAGAACTCTAGTTTTTGAAAAAACAGCTAGAGATGTTTTAATGACAGAATTTTCTTATTTATGTGGAAGAAATTATTATTCTTCTGATTATATTTGTGTTGCTAAAAACTTTAAATGGATTTTAATAGATAAAGTTCCTATTATGGGAAAAGATTTAAAAAATGAACTTAGAAGATTTATGGTTTTAATTGACATCTTTTATGAAAATAAAAATTATTTGGGTATTGCTTCATGTGTTAAGCCATCATCATTATGTTCCGATATAAATAGATTTAGCTCTTTTTCAAGGACTATTTCTAGATTGGAAGAGATGAGACAAGCGAATTGGGTTGAAAGTTATTAAATATATTTAGGGGTTAATTTATGAAAAGAGCAAAAGTAGCATTAATAGGAGCTGGAAATATCGGAGGTACCTTAGCTCATTTAGTGGGTTTAAAAGAGTTAGGTGACGTTATACTTGTTGATATAGCTAAAGGTATACCAGAAGGCAAAAGTTTGGACTTAGCTCAATCATCTCCAATTGAAGGTTTTGATTTTGATTATATAGGCACTAGCTATTTTAAAAATATAAAAAATTCAGATGTAGTCATAGTCACAGCAGGCTCTCCGAGAAAACCTGGTATGAGTAGAGATGATTTAATCAATATTAACACTAATGTTATGAAAATAGTAGGACAAGCGATAAAAAAATATTGTCCAAAGGCATTTGTAATTTGCATTACGAATCCTCTAGATGCTATGGTTTGGGCGTTGAAAGAATTTTCTGGTCTACCAGCTAATAAAGTAGTTGGTATGGCAGGAGTGTTAGACAGTGCGAGATTTAGATACTTTATATCTCAAGAAATGAACGTTTCTGTCGAAGATGTTTCCGCATTTGTCATGGGGGGTCATGGAGATACAATGGTACCATTAGTAAGATATTCAACTGTAGCAGGAATATCTTTACCCGAGCTAGTTAAAATGGACTGGATTACCAAAGAAAAAATAGATTCAATTGTTAAAAGAACTAGATCTGGTGGTGGTGAAATAGTGAATTTGTTAAAATCTGGTTCAGCTTTTTATGCTCCTGCTGCTGCTGCTATGGCAATGGCAGAGTCATACATAAAGGACAAAAAAAGAATACTACCCTGTGCCGCTTTTTTAGATGGTGAGTATCAAGTTAAGAAATTATATGTAGGAGTTCCAGTTATAATAGGTGGTAATGGTGTTGAGCGTGTTATTGAGGTAAGATTAAGTAAATTAGAAAAAAAAATGTTTAATAGGTCTGTTGACTCAGTGAAGGAATTAGTTTCAGCAGTAAAAAAAATTATGAATAAAATTTAATAATTATTGGAATTAATATGAATATCCATGAATATCAAGCTAAACAAATACTTCAAAGATATGGAGTAAAAGTTCTTAGAGGAAAGGAAGCTTTTACAGCTGAAGAAGCATTAACAGTAGCTAAAAATATCGGAGGGAATTTATGGGTAGTAAAGGCCCAAATACATGCAGGAGGACGAGGAAAGGGAGGCGGTGTAAAAGTAGTAAACTCTTTAGAAGATTTAGAGAGAACTGCTCGGAAAATGATAGGAATGAATCTTGTTACTCATCAAACATCTAAAGAAGGTAAAAGAGTAAACTGTGTTTACATAGAAGAAGGCTGTAAAATAGAGAAAGAATTTTATTTAGGATTAGTTTTAGATAGAAAAGAAGGGAGATATACAATAATGTCTTCTACGGAAGGAGGTACTGAAATTGAAAAAGTAGCTTTTCAAACTCCAGAAAAGATTACTTATACGGTAATTGATCCTGCAGTAGGATTAAGAATTTATCAAGCTAGAGAAATTGCGTATTCTCTTGGATTAGTTGGTAGTCAAGTGAAATTAGCCATAAATTTTGTTACTGCTCTAGTAAAGGTTGTTGAAGATACTGATGCAAGTTTGGTCGAAATAAATCCATTAGTATTATCAGGAGAAGGAGAAATAATTGCTTTAGATGCAAAAATAAATTTTGATGATAATGCTCTATTTAGGCAAAATAATATAATTGCTTTAAGGGATGAAACAGAGGAAGATGAGAGAGAGTTAAAAGCGGCGAAGTTTGATTTAAATTATATAAAGCTTGAGGGTGTTATAGGTTGTATGGTTAACGGTGCAGGATTAGCAATGGCTACAATGGATATTATAAAACTTAAAGGTTCTTCTCCTGCAAATTTTTTAGATGTAGGTGGAGGAGCAACAAAAGAAAAAGTAAAGGAAGCATTCAAGTTAATAGTTTATGATAAAGATGTACAAGCTATACTTGTAAATATTTTTGGTGGAATAATGAGATGTGATGTAGTAGCAGACGGAATAGTTTCTGCGGCAAAAGAAATTAACCTTAAAGTTCCTTTGGTTGTAAGACTAGAGGGAACAAATGTTGATATAGGAAAAAAAATATTATTAGAATCAAAATTAGATATACTACCTGCAGAGAATTTAGAGGATGCTGCAGAAAAGGTAGTAAGATTAGTAAAGGGATAATAATGTCAATTTTAGTAGATAAACATACCAGAGTTATATGTCAAGGTTTTACAGGAGGTCAAGGTACATTTCATAGTGAACAAGCCATTGAGTATGGTACTAAAATAGTTGGAGGAGTTACTCCGGGAAGAGGGGGTCAAACACATATAGGCCGTCCTGTTTTCGATACAGTTAAAGAGGCAGTTGAAAAGACTGATGCAAATGCTTCAGTAATATATGTTCCTCCCGCGTTTGCCGCGGATGCAATCTTAGAAGCCATTGACGCTAAGATACCCTTAGTTGTTTGTATTACAGAAGGAATTCCACAACAAGACATGGTTAAGGTAAAAAGAGTTTTAGATAGTTCTATTACCAGATTGATTGGGCCTAATTGTCCAGGTATAATTACTCCAAATGAGTGTAAAATTGGTATTATGCCGGGTCATATTCATTCATCAGGTTCAGTTGGAGTTGTTTCTAGATCAGGTACTCTTACTTATGAAGCTGTCGCGCAAACTTCTCAAGTTGGCTTAGGACAATCTAGTTGTGTTGGTATAGGAGGTGATCCCGTTCCGGGAACAAATTTTGTAGATATAATAGAGTTATTTTTAGCTGACCCTAAAACAGACTCTATAATTTTGATAGGAGAAATTGGAGGAAGTGCGGAAGAAGACGCAGCTTATCTAATTAAAAATTCTAGAATAAAAAAACCCATCGTAGCTTTTATAGCAGGTATTTCTGCACCGCCAGGAAGACGTATGGGTCATGCAGGAGCAATTGTTGCTGGTGGAAAAGGTAGTGCGCAAGATAAAATTGAATCGTTGAAAGAAGCGGGAGTTCATATTTCTCAGTCACCTGCTACTTTAGGAGAGACTATAATGAATGTGATTAAGGGGTAAAGTATGGTTTTAATAAATAATAATGAAGATAATTTAAATAAAATAAAGTCATTATACTCATTATTTTTAAATAATCCTAAGAAATTAGAACTTGACTGGTATAATTTTTTTTCAGACTTAGATGAAAATTCTAAAAAACTAATTGAAGGTAATGAAATAAATAAAGGAGTAAGCTCATTAAGCTCTACTAATGATGAAGTTAAAAACGAGGCAATTAGGGCTTTAAGAGCAAGACTTTTGATTAGAGCCTATAGAGTTGGAGGTCATTTAAAAGCTAATTTAGATCCTTTAGAATTGGTTAATAAAAAAAATTATCCTGATTTAGATCCAAGTACCTATGGTTTTAATGATAATGAATATGAAAAAGATATTTATATGGACGGTGTTTTTGGTTTAGAAAGAACAAAACTTGGTAATTTAATTAAGGTCCTTGAAAAAACTTATTGTGGCACAATAGGTGTTCAGTTTATGCATATTGAAGATAAAGAACAGCGTGATTGGATTATGTCTAATATAGAAAATATGGAAGTAAATAAACAATTTACAGTAAAAGGAAAGAAAGCTATTCTGGAAAGACTAACAGCTGCTGAATATTTTGAACAGTTTTTAGATAAAAAGTATACTGGTACTAAACGTTTTGGTTTAGAAGGAGGAGAGTCTCTTATACCTGCCTTGGAGCAGATATTAAAGCATGGTGGAAAACATGGTATAGAAGAAGTAGTTGTAGGGATGCCTCATAGAGGAAGATTAAATGTTTTAGCAAATTTTATGAAGAAGCCATTTTCTGCAATTTTTTCAGAATTTCAAGGAAATGCATCTCAGCCTGACGATGTGCAAGGTTCAGGTGATGTAAAGTATCATTTAGGAACGTCATCTGATAGAAACTTTGATAATATAAATGTACATTTATCTTTAACAGCAAATCCTTCTCATTTAGAGGCTGTAAATCCAGTGGTAGTCGGAAAAGTAAGAGCAAAACAAGACCAAAGAAAAGATATTAATAGGCAAAAAGTTGTTGGATTACTAATGCATGGAGACGCGGCTTTTTCAGGGCAAGGATTAGTTCCTGAAACATTAGACTTATCTGGTTTAAAAGGCTATAGAACAGGAGGTACTATACATTTTATAGTAAATAATCAAATTGGTTTTACTACTAATCCAGTTAATTCGCGTTCTGGTCCGTACTGTTCAGATGTAGCATTAATGGTTCAGGCTCCAATATTTCATGTTAATGGCGATGATCCAGAAGCAGTAGTTTATGTTAGTAGAATAGCTACAGAATTTAGGCAGAAGTTTAATAAGGATGTTGTTATAGATATGTTTTGCTATAGAAGACAAGGTCATAATGAGAGCGATGAGCCAGCTTTTACTCAGCCACATATGTACGATAAGATAAGAAAACATCCAACAACTAGGACTACTTATTCTAATAAATTAGTAAGTGAAGGAGTTATTTCAAAGGAAGAACCCAAAGAATTAGTTGAATTATGGCATAAAAAATTAGAAAAGGATTTAGAAGTTGGAAAAAGTTATAAGACTAATAAAGCTGATTGGTTAGAAGGAAAGTGGACTGGTTTAAATAGTAGTAAAGCTAATGAAGATGCTAATATAGTTACCGGAATAAATGAAGAAAAGTTTTTAAGGATTGGTAAGAGTTTATTTGACATACCAAAAGGATTTACAGTTAATAAAAAAGTTTTAAGACAATTATCAAAAAGAAATGAAAATATAAAAAATAAAGGAAATATAGATTGGGCAAATGCGGAGTCTTTAGCTTTAGGTACTTTACTTTCAGAGGGTATAAGTGTTCGTTTGTCTGGTCAGGATTGTGGAAGAGGAACATTTTCTCAAAGGCATGCGATTCTAATCGATCAAATAAACGAGGATAAATTTTCTCCTGTATCTAATTGTTCGAAAGACAGTTCACTAATAGAAATTGTTGATAGTCCTTTGTCTGAAGCATCAGTTTTAGGTTTTGAGTATGGTTACTCGCTTGCTGAACCAAAGACATTAGTAATATGGGAAGCCCAATTTGGAGATTTTGTTAATGGAGCTCAGTTGATAATTGATCAGTTTATTTCATCAGGTGAGTCTAAGTGGTTAAGAATGTCAGGTATAACAATGCTTTTACCACATGGTTATGAAGGGCAAGGACCAGAACATTCTTCTGCAAGAATTGAGAGATTTTTACAATCATGTGCGGAAGATAACTTACAAATAGTTAATTGTTCCACTCCTGCAAATTATTATCATGTTCTTAGAAGACAAATGCATAGAAAGTTTCGTAAGCCTCTAATAATTTTTACTCCTAAATCATTATTAAGACATAAAGCAGCTGTTTCGAATATTGAAGAATTCATAAATGATACTAAGTTTAAGAGCATTATACATTATAATATTAGTGAAAAAAAAGCTAGCATAGTAAAAAAAGTTATAATATGTACTGGTAAAATATTTTATGAATTAGATGCTAATTTGCCAGAAAAAGATAAAAATGATGTATTTATAATTAGAGTAGAAGAGTTATATCCTTTTCCATATTTTGAATTAAAGGATATCTTATCTTATTTTAAAAATTCTGAATTTATTTGGTGTCAAGAAGAGCCAAAAAATATGGGTCCTTGGACTTATATAAGTTTTTTAATCAACGAAGTTTTGTCAGATTTAAATTCAAAAATAAGTGCTATTAAATATGTAGGTAGACCTTCGTCTGCTTCTACTGCTACAGGATTATATAGTAGACATTTAATTGAGCAGAAAAAGATAATTGATGAAGCTCTTTATTTAAGTAGGTAAGATTTTATTATGATAAAAGATATTATTATACCAGCATTAGGAGAATCAATATTTGAGGCTACTATATCTAAATGGTATAAAAAAGTTGGTGAAAATATTAATCAAGATGAAATTATTGTTGAAATTGAAACGGATAAAGTTACTCAAGAAATTTATGCTACGGCAAGTGGAAAAATAATTGAAATATTATTTGAAGAAGGTACTGATGTAAATATAGGAGAGATTGTAGCAAAAGTAGATACTAATAATAAACTTCCTACAAACGAAGTATTATTAAAAGAAAAAAAGACCGAAGAAAAAAAATTAGGAATAGTTAATGAAAATAAAATCATTATTCCAGATTTAGGAGAGTCAATTAAAGAAGTTACTATCGCACGATGGAGTAAAGCCTTAGGAAGCTTCATAAAAGTAGATGAAGTAATTTTAGAATTAGAAACCGATAAAGCAACTCAAGAAATTTATTCGAAAGCTGAAGGTTATCTTAGTAAAATTTTTTATAAAGAAGGAGAGGATGTCAACATTGGAGAAACCGTAGGTTTAATATCTACATCTTTAAATAAAGAAAACCTTGATTTGAGGGAGGAAAAAGACTCTGATAAAAATAATATTAATATAAAAAAACAAATAGTAGAATCAGATATAGAAAAGACTAATTCTATGTCATTAGATCCTTCTTCTGTGAAACGTTCAGGTTTGGGAAATAAAATTACTCCAAATGATCTGAAAGAGTTTATGAGTAATAGGATTTTAATGCCATCTGCTAGAGCTATCGCTGAAGAAGAAAATATTAACTTAGAAAAAATTAATGCAACAGGGCATAAAGGTAAGATCTTAAAAGATGATATAATTAGGTTTAAAGAGGAGGAAGCTAAAATTATTAAACATAGTGACAGTCCTTTAGTGGAAAGAAAAGTAATGAGTAGATTGCGACAGAGCATAGCTTCTAGATTAAAAGAAGCTCAAAATACAGCGGCTATGCTAACAACTTTTAATGAAGTGGATATGACTAATGTAAAGAGTTTAAGATCTAAGTATAAAGAGCAGTTTTTATCTAAGCATAATGTTAAGTTGGGTTTTATGTCATTTTTTATTCGTGCTTCTATTTCAGTGTTAAAAGAAATACCAACTATTAATGCGCAAATAGATGGTAAAGATATTATTTATAATAATAAATATGATATTGGAGTTGCCGTAGGAACCGACCAGGGTTTAGTTGTTCCTATTTTAAGAGACGCAGATAAGAAGAATATGGCAGAACTTGAAAAGGAAATTATTGTTTTAGGAAATCAAGCTAAGGAAGGTAAACTTAGCCTAGAACAAATGAAATATGGAACTTTTACTATTTCTAATGGAGGTGTATATGGTTCAATGTTATCAACTCCAATTTTAAATTTTCCACAATCAGGTATATTAGGTTTGCATAATATAGTAGACAGAGCCGTTGTGATTGAAGGAAAGATTGAGGTCAGACCAATAATGTATTTAGCTCTTACATACGATCATCGTATAATTGATGGGAAAGAAGCCGTAACTTTTTTAGTGAAGTTAAAAGAAATTATTGAAAACCCTGAAATATTAATTTTAAATATATAGGTATGTATGTCAGAAAAATATAATTTAATTGTCATAGGAGGAGGACCTGCAGGTTATGTTGCTGCTATTCGAGCTTCTCAACTAGGATTAAAAGTAGCATGTATAGAAAAAAACTCTAGTATGGGAGGTACTTGTTTAAATGTAGGCTGTATACCATCCAAAACATTACTACACTCATCTTATCTATACGAACTAGCTTCTAAAAATTTTGACACGTTTGGTATCAAGATTAATGGAGATATAGAAGTAGATATAAAAAAAATGATGAGTTCTAAAAATAAGATTGTTTCTCAGCTTACTTCGGGAGTAAGTCATTTGTTAAAGAAATACAAAGTTAACAAGATAGAAGGTAGTGCTACAATTAAAAATAGTAAAGAAATAGTTGTTAATGGAGATAAATATATAACTGAGAATATTTTGATAGCAACTGGTTCTATTCCTAGTCAGTTGGCAGATGTTGCTGTAGATGAAGAGTTTATAGTTTCATCAACTGGTGCTATAAATTTTAATGAAATTCCAGATACATTAGTTGTAATAGGGGGAGGTTATATTGGCCTAGAGCTTGGGTCGGTTTGGAATAGACTAGGGTCTAAAGTAATAGTTATTGAGTATTTAGATAAAATTGTACCATCTATGGATAAGGGTATAGCAGATATTCTTTTTAAGGCTTTAAAAAAACAAGGTCTGATATTTAATCTTAATACGAAGGTTGTTAATACATCTATTATAAAAAATAAAGTGGATATCACGTGTGAGTTAGTTAATACAAAAGAGAAAACGAATATTAATGCTGACAAGGTGCTTTTAGCTATCGGAAGAAAACCTTATACAGATGGCCTTGGAATTAATAAATTAAATATAGTACAAAATAAAAATGGTACTATTAAAGTTGATAAAAACTTTTCAACAAATATAAAAGGAATTTACGCTATAGGAGATGTAATAGATGGACCTATGCTAGCACATAAAGCAAGTTCGGAAGGACATGCAGTGGCCGAAATTATATCCGGTAAAGGTGCATTTATAAATTATAATGCAATACCAGCGGTTATCTATACAGATCCTGAAGTTGCTTGGGTGGGTTCTACAGAAGAGGAATTAAAAGAAAAAAATATAAAATATAATGTAGGTAGTTTTCCACTTTCCGCTAATGCTAGAGCTAAAACTACAGGAGAAAGTACAGGGCTTATAAAAATATTAGTTCATTCACTTACACTAAAAATTTTGGGGGTACATATTATTGGACCTCATGCGGGGGAGTTAATAGGTGAGGCAGTTTTGGCGATTGAAACAGGTTTAACTGGTGAAGATCTTGCTCTTATTTGTCAGGCTCATCCTACTTTATCTGAGTCTTTTAAAGAGGCTGCTTCTCTAGCTTCTTCTAATTATGCTATTCATTATTAGCTATTTTACTTATTTTTTTGCTCTTGGATGAGTTTCCCTATATATTATATTAGAATGAACATTGCTTATCTTAGTATAATTTTGAGTAGTTGATAAGCTCTTGTGCCCTAATAAATCTTGAAGAGTTCTCAAATTAGCTCCTTTTTCAAGTAAGTGACTAGCAAAGCTATGTCTAAAAGTATGGGGAGTAATATTTTTGTCTAAACCTAACTGATTTCTAATTTTTTCTATCATAATTTGAACTGTTCTGGGAGTTAATCTATTTCCCTTTATTCCTATAAAAACTGGTTCTTCAGGATTTACTTTTCCTCTTTTTCCAATCCAGTTATTTAAAATATTTTTAACTTCTTCTAAAATAGGTACTAGTCTTTCTTTATTTCCTTTTCCTTTTATTACAAGAAAATTAGTATTTATGTCTTTTACGTTAATAGATAAAGCTTCTTGTATCCTTAACCCACAGCCCCATAAAAGATAAACGATTGCTTTATTTCTTGCAGATATCCATTTGTTATCTATACTATCTATATTCTTTAGAATTTTTATAATTATAGTTTGGCTTATAGGTCTAGCTATATTCTTTGGAATTTTAGGTTTACCTAGTTTATTCATTTCATTATTAATTATTAATTTTTTATCTTTTGCAAATGATAGAAATGAGTTTAAAGAAGAACGTGCTCTTGCTACTGTTTTAATACTTCTCTTAGGCGGACCATTTGAAATATTAGAAAGCCAAGATCTATAGTCTACAGTTGTTAAATTATTTAGAGTGTTTAAAGTCACTTTACCCTCGCCCTTATATTCAATGATAAACTTAAAAAAAATATCTACATCAAGTAAATATGCGTTGTAGGTGTTAATACTTACTCCTTTTTGATTTTTCATCCATAACTGCCACTGTTTTTTAAGACTCATTATGGATTTATCTAATGGAAGGGTCTTCTTTGAAGTTTTTTTAGTTTTTTTCAAATTTTTTGTCCTGAATTTTTCCAATCTGTCATAAAACTTTCTAACCCTATTGATGTTAAAGGATGTTTTTCAATCATTTTTAAAATGTCTGGTGGTACAGTCACTATATCAGCACCTAGAAGAGCTGCATTTTTTATTTGTAAAGGACTTCTTATTGAGGCAACTAAAACCTCTGTATTTATAGTTTTTGGATAATTCTTATATATTTTTATAATATCAGATATTAGGTTTAAACCATCATTACTAATATCATCCAATCTTCCTACAAAAGGTGATATAAAGCTAGCACCAGCTTTTGCAGCTAAGAGTGCTTGAGTAGCATTAAAGCATAGTGTTACATTTACTTTTATATTTTGATCACTTAAGAATTTACATGTTTTAATACCATCCCAGTTTAATGGGACTTTTACTACAACATTTTTTGCTATTCCTGCTAATTTCTTACCTTGAACTATCATATCCTCATACTTAAGAGCGGTTACCTCCGCAGACACGGGACCTTTTACAAGCTCACAGATTTTCTTTATAGTATACATAAAATCTTTATTTGATTTAGCTATAATTGATGGATTAGTAGTTACTCCATCTATTAAACCCATATCGTTAAGTTCTTTAATTTCTAAAATATCTGCAGTATCTATAAAAAATTTCATTTGTTATTCCTTTAAAAAAGATTTAATAGTATAAAATTTAAATATGAAGTTAACCAATAACAATTCTACAAGTAAACAAAAGTGTCTTCAAATAAAATATTATAGTATTTTGATTGTTAATAATCCTGGATTAATACTTGATTATAAATATAAAGATGATTTGAAATTAGGTAGTATTGTATATGTACCTCTAGGAAATAAAATAGTCATAGGTTGCGTCTGGAGCAGAGTATCAACTTTAAAAAAGCTTTTGAAAATAAAACACATCGACACATTGGCAAATATAGAACCAATTGATAAAAATACGAGAGACTTTGTCTCTTGGGTTGCTCAATATACATTATCAAGTTTGGGTCTAGTATTAAAAATGGTAATTTCTAATCAATATTTCCTAAAGCCTAATTTTATAAAGTTATTAATTGTTAACTCAAAAGACAAAAGCGTAATAAAAAGTAAAAAACAACAAGAAGTAATAAGATGTTTAAGTGAACAGTCTTTGACTTTAGAAGAGGTAACTAAGAAGAAAGGAGTTAGTAAAAACATTATATTATCCATGGTTAAGTCTAAAAAATTATTAGAAATAAATAGTTTATCAGAAGAAAAGAAAGCTCAGTATAAAAAGACTAAACCAACATATACTTTAAATAATGAACAAGTAAAAGCCTTTAGTTTTATAAAAGAAAATATTAAGCTAAAAAAATTGCAACCTATATTTTTAGATGGTGTAACAGGTAGTGGCAAAACCGAGCTTTACTTTGAAGTTATTAACGAGTTTATAAGAAATAATAAACAAATCTTAATTTTACTTCCCGAGATAGCATTAAGTAAACAATGGTTGAACAGATTTAAAAAGAGATTTTCTTTTGAGCCTATATTATGGAATTCTAGTTTAAGTAAAAAAGAAAAAAAAAGGTCTTGGAGGTTAATTATTAAAGGTAATACTGGTGTTGTAGTTGGAACAAGGTCGGCATTATTTTTGCCATTTATAAATTTAGGTCTCATTATAGTAGATGAAGAACATGACTTGTCTTATAAGCAAGAGGAAGGAATTATTTATAATGCCAGAGATATGGCAATAGTTAGAGCAAAAATTTCTTTGGCTTTCATAATTCTAGTTTCCGCGACTCCGTCTTTAGAAACTTATAAAAACGTCCTAAGTGGTAAGTATAGTCATGTAAAAATAAAAAAAAGATATGGACTATCCAAATTACCGACTAATTTTGTAATTAATATGAAAGATAAAAAAAGTTCGTATAGCAAATGGATTTCAGATCAAGCTATAAATGAAATAAGAAAAACTTTAAATAAAAATCAACAAGCTCTAATTTTCTTAAATAGAAGGGGCTATGCTCCTGTATCTATTTGCAAGAAATGTGCATATAGATTTAATTGTAAAAACTGTGACTCATGGCTAGTAAAGCACCAAAAAAATAATTTACTTATATGTCATCATTGTGGATATAATATAAAAGAACCAAAATTATGTCCATCGTGTGGAAAGAGTGACAGTATTATATCTTACGGTCCAGGTGTAGAGAGAATTAGCGAAGAAATACGTAAATTATTTCCAGGTAAAAATATTGAGACTTTATCTTCAGATACCATAAATAACAAAACTTTTTACTCTACATTAAATAAAATAGAAGAAAATCAAACGAATATAATAATAGGCACTCAAGTTATCTCTAAAGGTTATAATTTTCCACATATTACGAAAGTTATAATTATAGATTTCGATTTAAGTTTATATGGAGGTGATTTAAGAGCAGCTGAAAAAACTTTTCAGTTAATATCTCAAGTATCCGGAAGAGCCGGAAGAGGTAAAAAACCAGGAGAAGTCTTTATTCAAACTTTTGACATTAATAATCCGATTATTGATTATTTAGTCTTAAATGATAGAGATTCTTTTCTAAAACAAGAGTTGATTGCTAGGGAGCAAAGTAAGCTACCTCCTTTTATAAAGTTAGTATCATTAATCGTATATGGTAAAGATAAATTAAAAGTTGAGTCAATGGCAAAAAGTATTAGAAGTTTTTTCATTAATAATGAGAACATTAAGGTTTTAGGACCAGTACCTTCCCCTATTTCATTTTTAAGAGGTAATTACCGATATAGACTATTAATAAAAACTAATTCTTTATCTTGTATAAGAAAAATTATAAGGGAGATACAGTTGAAATTAAAATGGAATAATACAGTCAGATTAAAAGTGGATGTGGATCCTTATAGTTTTATGTAATTTAAATGTTGTTTTAAAATTATAATTATTGGATATTGCAACATATGATTACGTATGATAAAAATTTTTCTAATCAAATATAAATATGGAATAAGTAAATATGTCTAAAAACATTAAATCTTTTAAAAAAACTGCCCAAAGATACGCTAAAGCATTGTTTGAGCTAATCAATGATGATGTCAATAAAGCGTCTATCGATGGTCAGATACAGGAAATAATACTGTTTATTGAGAATAATAATGATTTTAAAAGAATTACAATGAGTCCGCTTTTAACTCCTTCAAATCAGGAAAATATTATTGCAGATTTATTTTCTTATGATGATGATAGAAAAGTAAAAATAGATGTTTTGTTGTTTAAATTTATTTCTAGTTTGGCCAGAAATGGTAGGTTAGCTATATTAGAGAATATTATATTAGAATATAAAGAGCTTGTATCTAAAAATAAAAATGAAGAGTTAGTAACTATTACTAGCGCTCTTGCTCTTGACGAAGATGTTAAAGAAGAGCTTAAAAATAACTTAACTACTAAAATCGGTAAAAGTATAATATTAGAATATAAACTAGACCCAAGCATAATAGGTGGTATAATTCTACAAATTGGTTCTAAATTAATCGATTGTTCAGTAAAATATAAATTAACAAAGTTAAATTATGCTATGAAAGGAGCGAATTAATGGATTTACGGTCAGCTGAAATTTCTGCTATTTTGAAAGAGCAAATATCAAATTATGGTTTAGAATCAAATGTTGAAGAGATAGGAAAGGTTTTATCGGTAGGTGACGGCATTGCCAGGATATACGGTCTTGATCAAGTAAGTGCCGGTGAAATGGTAGAATTTTCCGATGGTGTTGTAGGTATGGCGCTAAATTTAGAAGAGGATAATGTAGGAGTAGTTATTTTTGGTGATGATAGGAATATTAGCGAAGGTGATACCGTAAAAAGAACAGGAAGGATCGTAGATGCTCCAGTAGGTAAAAGCTTGTTAGGAAGAGTAGTAGATGCTCTAGGCAATCCTATTGATGGAAAGGAACCACTTGATGATAAAGAGAGAAAAACGGTTGATGTGAGAGCGCCAGGTATTATTCCAAGAGAGTCAGTTTCAGAACCCATGCAAACAGGTTTAAAGGCTATTGATGCTTTGGTTCCTGTTGGTAGAGGGCAAAGAGAGTTAATTATAGGAGATAGACAGACTGGAAAAACTGCAGTTGCAATTGACACAATTATTAATCAAAAGAATATTAATGAGAACTCTTCAGATAAACAAAAGTTATTTTGTATTTATGTTTCTATAGGGCAGAAAAGATCCACAGTTGCACAACTTGTTAAGACTTTAGAAGAACAAGGAGCAATGGATTACACTGTAGTAGTTGCCGCAACAGCATCTGACCCTGCTCCTTTACAATATTTAGCTCCTTACACTGGATGTACTATCGGTGAATGGTTTAGAGATAATGGGATGCATGCTCTTATTATATACGATGACTTATCAAAACAAGCTGTAGCATATAGGCAAATGTCGCTATTATTAAGAAGGCCACCAGGAAGAGAAGCGTATCCAGGAGACGTTTTTTATCTTCACTCAAGGTTATTAGAGAGAGCCGCAAAATTAAATAAGGATAATGGTTCTGGTTCTTTGACAGCATTACCTATAATTGAGACACAGGCTGGCGACGTTTCTGCATATATTCCAACCAATGTTATATCCATAACGGATGGCCAAATTTTTTTAGAAACTGATTTATTCTATCAAGGTATTAGACCAGCTATTAATGTAGGTTTATCAGTTAGTAGAGTAGGATCAGCAGCACAGATAAAAGCAATGAAGCAGGTATCTGGCTCAATTAAATTAGAGTTAGCGCAATACAGAGAAATGGCAGCATTCGCACAATTCGGCTCCGATTTAGATGCTTCGACTCAAAAGCTATTAAATAGAGGTGCTAGGTTAACAGAATTATTAAAACAAGATCAGTACTCACCATTACCTGTTGAACAACAAGTCATAATAGTTTTTGCTGGTGTTAATGGATATTTAGATGAATTAGATATTAGTGCAGTTGGACAATTTGAAAAGAAGATGATAAATGAATTTGTTGATAATCATGCGGATACCTTGAAGGAGATAAAAGATAAAGGTTCTATAGATGAGGTTTTATCTGAAAAGCTTAAAGATATAATAAGCTCAATTCAAATTTCTTTTGTAAAGTAAATATAATAGGTAGAAAATGCCATCTTTAAAAGATTTACGTAATAGAATTGACAGTGTCAAATCAACTAAAAAAATAACACAAGCAATGAAGATGGTTGCTGCGTCTAAACTTAAAAAAGCTCAGGAAGTTGCCGAGAAAGGAAGAAATTATAGTAACAATATGAATAATCTTGTTTTAGATTTATCGTCAAATAAATCTTCAGTATCGCATCCACTTTTAGATAAGAAGACTAATATTAAAAAGTACTTATTAATAGCTATAACTTCGGATAGAGGTCTGTGCGGCGGTTTTAATTCTTCAATAATAAGAGCAGTGAGACAAAAATTAATAGAACTTGAAAATGATAGTAATAATGTTGAGATATTTTGTATAGGAATTAAGGGTTATGAGGCATTATCAGTAATATTTCCTAAAAATAAAATATATAAATCTCATTATTCAATGGGCAGTAATGTTGATTTTGCAGAAGTTGATAGTATAGCACAAGATTTGATTGCTAAATTTTATGATAATGAATTTGATACTTGCCACTTATTTTATAGTCACTTTAAAAGTGTAATCGCCCAAATAGTTACTAAACAGACACTGATCCCTTATCAGGTTGATAGCCCTGTTGGAGATAACGAGTCAGATAAAAGTGGATTATTTTTTGAGTATGAACCAGATGAACATTCTGTTTTATCAGAACTTTTACCTAAGAATGTAACAGTTCAAATATATAGGGCCATTTTAGAAGCAAGAGCAAGTGAGCAAGGTGCTAGAATGACAGCTATGGATAATGCTACCAGAAATGCTGGTGAGATGATTGATAGTTTAACTTTGTCTTACAACAGACAGAGACAAGCAATGATCACTAAAGAATTAATAGAAATAATATCTGGTGCAGAAGCATTATAACCATATATGGAGAAAAAAAATGACAGATAATTTAGGAAAAATTAAACAGATTATAGGACCAGTTGTCGATGTTCAGTTTGAAGGGTCATTGCCAAAAATATTGAATGCCCTGCATATTAATATTGATAAATTAAGAGTAGTCTTAGAGGTAGCACAACATTTAGGGGAAGGTACTGTCAGAGCGGTAGCCATGTCAGCAACTGATGGCCTTAAAAGGGGTCAGGAAGTAATTGATACTGGTGCACCTATTCAAATACCGGTTGGTCCTGAAATATTGGGAAGAATTACTAATGTAGTTGGCGAACCTGTTGATGAAAGAGGTCCTCTTAAAACTAAGAAGGCGTTTCCAATTCATAGGCCAGCTCCTAAGTATGTTGATCAATCTACTAATACGGAAATATTAGTTACAGGAATTAAGGTTGTAGATTTGTTAGCTCCATACTCAAAAGGTGGAAAGATAGGATTGTTTGGAGGAGCAGGAGTTGGTAAAACAGTCTTAATTATGGAATTAATTAATAATGTAGCAAAAGGTCATGGAGGTTTTTCAGTCTTTGCAGGGGTAGGAGAGAGAACTAGAGAGGGCAACGATCTTTACCATGAAATGATAGAATCGGGTGTTATCAAATTAGACTCAAATGAGTCTAAAGCAGCACTAGTTTACGGCCAAATGAATGAGCCTCCTGGAGCTAGAGCTAGAGTAGGTTTAGCAGGCCTTACGATGGCAGAGTATTTTAGAGATGAAGAGGGTCAAGATGTGTTATTTTTTGTAGATAACATTTTTAGATTTACTCAGGCCGGTTCAGAAGTATCAGCATTATTAGGAAGGATTCCCTCTGCTGTAGGTTACCAACCTACATTAGCAACTGATATGGGAGCCTTACAAGAGAGAATTACTTCTACAAATAAGGGATCTATAACCTCAGTACAAGCAATTTATGTACCTGCAGATGATCTAACAGACCCGGCTCCTGCTACTTCTTTCAGTCATTTGGACGCTACCACTGTTTTATCTAGACAAATTGCAGAATTAGGTATTTACCCGGCTGTTGATCCCTTGGACTCTACTTCTAGAATTTTAGATCCTAGAATTTTAGGTGAAGAGCATTATCAAGTTGCAAGAGATGTTCAAAAAATATTACAAACATATAAGTCACTTCAAGATATTATTGCTATATTAGGGATGGATGAACTTTCTGAAGAGGATAAGCTTGTTGTATCTAGAGCAAGAAAAATTCAAAGATTTCTATCTCAGCCCTTTCACGTTGCTGAAGTTTTTACTGGATTTCCAGGTAAGTTTGTAGATATTTCTGACACTATTAAAGGTTTTAAAGCATTATGCTCGGGAGATTATGATGATATACCTGAAGCAGCTTTTTATATGGTAGGTACTATTGAGGAAGCTATAGAAAAGGCAAAAAAAATGGCAACTGAAGCAGCGTAAAATTGGATATTTGATGAAAATATACTTTGAACTTATAACGCCTGAAAAAATCTATTTTCAAGGAAAAATTGATATGGTGGTTATCTCTGGTGAAGAGGGAGATTTCGGTGTTATGGCATGTCATGCTCCAATCATAACAACTCTAAGACCGGGTTTGTTAGAGATTCATGATGATAATAGTATAAGTTCTCAATTATTTATTGAAAGTGGTTTTGTTAAGGTTACTGATGAAGGATGCATAGTTTTAGCCGAAAATATAACAGAGTTGTCTGCTTTAAATATCGATAAATGCAAAGAAGAATTATCTAATATTAGAAACATTGATAGTAAAGAAGAGTCTTTATACATCATTAATAAAAGAATTAAGGTTCTTCAAGCTATGATTGACATTTCTAGTCATTCATAATTATAAATAACTCCACTAAACTCTTCTATTATTTTTAAATATAATTCTTTTTTAAAGAATACTATATTATCAGTAATATCTTTAAAATCTACCCATTTCCAGGATATAAATTCTGGTTTTTTTGTAGATTTAAGATTAATTTCATGGTCATCTTTTCGATGCTCAAATACAAACCATTTTTGTTTTTGACCTATATATTTTCCTTTCCATAATCTTTTGCTCAACTCAGGGGGTAATTTGTAAGAAAACCAATCCTTACTTTCATAGATATTTCTAATTGATGTAACACCTGTTTCTTCATATAGTTCTCTTTTCGCTCCATCAAGAGCATTTTCATTTTTATTAAGACCTCCTTGAGGCATTTGCCAAGCACCTCTGTTATCAAGCCTTTCTCCCATAAAGACTTCTCTTTTTTTATTTAGTAATATTATTCCTACCCCATATCTCCATTTATTAGGCATTATATTATTTTTTGGTTTTATCATAAATACTTATAGACTTGATAAGGTCAATAGCTCTAGTTAATTGATAATCTTTTTTTTCTTTATCATCTGAACTGTCTATTGTTTTACTTTCTACATCCTCATTATTAGAATCATTTTTTTCATCTTTTTTACTTTTGGAAGAATCAGAATTTTCTAAATGTCCTCTTAAATCTGATTCTTTTCTAGATTTTTCACTTTCTAATACTTCAACTTTTGACTGAGGAACATAGATATCAGGGTCAATACCTTTTGCTTGAATAGACTTTCCGGAAGGAGTATAATATCTGGCTGTGGTTAGTCTAATGGCTCCTTTGCTCGCGACGGGAATGATTGTTTGAACTGATCCTTTTCCGAAGGTATTGGTACCCATAATAATTGCCCTTTTATGATCTTGTAAAGCACCAGCAACAATCTCTGAGGCAGATGCAGAACCTCCATTAATAAGTACTACAATAGGGATACCTTTTGTAATATCACCTTTAGAGGCATTAAATCTTAACTCAGAGCTGGATTCTCTTCCTCTTGTTGATACTATTTCACCTCTGTTTAAAAAAGCGTCAGATACCTCAACTGCTTGATCTAACAACCCACCGGGATTATTTCTTAGGTCTAAAATTAAACCTTTCATATTACCTTTAACTTGCTTTTCTAATTTAGTGAACTCTTTTATTAGGTTAGAATTTGTTTTTTGAGTAAATGATGTAATTCTTAAATAACCGATATCTTGCTTTATTTCGGTCTTTACAGACCTAATTTTTATAATATCTCTTATAATTGTTATATCAAAGGGTTCATTCCCTGCCCTAATAATAGTGATTATAATGGGAGTATTAACCTTTCCTCTCATTTTATCCACAGCGTCTGATAGAGTAAGTCCCATAACTGCCACGTTATCTATGTGTGAAATATAATCTCCTGATAAAACACCCGCTTTTTCTGCTGGCGTATCGTCTATAGGAGATACAACTTTAACTAATCCATTTTCCATAGTAACTTCAATTCCTAAACCACCAAACTCACCCTTAGTTTGAACCTTCATTTCATCAAAGCTTTCGGCATTCATGAAACTTGAATGAGGATCTAGTGATTGAAGCATACCGTTTATAGCTGCTTCAATAAGCTCCTTATCAGATACTTCTTCTACATATTCTTTTCTAACTCTTTCATACACTTCACCAAATAGATTCAGCTGCTTATAAATATCACCATCGGCAACTAGTTTTAATGGAATGAGTATTATTAATAAAAAAGATAGAATTGAGAAATTAGTTATTAATTTAAGTTTTGCTTTTACATTCATATAAACCTCTGGATAATTAATTATTATAATTTAATTTGATATTAGCTAAGGAAAGCCATTTTTTTGGTAATAGAGTTTTTCCTTTGTGTCTGACTTCTATATATAATTGTTCATCTTCTAAACTAGTACTACCAATAATCTCATCTTTTTCGATCCAATCACCTACTATACAATTTATAGATTTAAGCCCTGATATTACTAAGTGATAACTTTTTCCTAAATCAAGAATAATCATATTTCCATAACCTTTAAAATAGTCAGCATAAACTACTAATCCTTTAGTTGGATTAATTACATTAGTATTTGGATACGCTGTTAGTAATATACCTGTACCATAAGAGTCTGTCTCTATTTTTTGAATAAATTTTTTATTAATTGGTATTAAATTATTATATAATACTGTTTTTTTTTCTGATTTATTATTTTTTCTAGATAATTTTTCTATCAATTTTTTTAAATTTTTTGCTTTTAG
>MDTB01060617.1_pt1 | contig 20264 bp, 22 predicted proteins | sample 811161 | NCBI WGS metagenome assembly MDTB01 (sample SAMN05326650, study PRJNA326480) | marine metagenome | isolation source: seawater | place: Mediterranean Sea | collected 2009 | reverse complement strand
GGTTGCGAATTTTAGACTTTGCTGTAATACGTTTTTGAACTAGACCAGTCGAGACTAAGCATCAAGAAAGAAGAATTTGAACTCTGACCCGTATTGAGTTAAGTCCAGTTCAATTGAAGGGTCATACCAGTGCCAGAGTGCCAATAGGCTAGTTAAAACGAGTGCGTTAAAGTCGCTTGAAAATTTAATATCAGCTTCGTGAGAATAATCGAAAAAGTTTTTATTGTAGCGGTACTGTATGTTACCAATACCCGGTGTTTTCCATGGACAGCCAAGGTTCCATTGGCTCCAAAGATTTGTCCTTTTGCAGTAGTTCGATGGATATATTATCGGGTGATCTTACAAATGCCATTCGACCGTCTCGGGGTGGACGATTGATAACAACGCCATTTTTCTGAAGATGATTGCATATGTCATAGATGTCATCAACTTCATAGGCCAGGTGACCAAAATGACGGCTGTCGCTCGGGAGGTCCTCATCACCATCCCAATTATAAGTCAGTTCCACTGGACACTCTTCTTGACCCTCCGGTGCTAGAAAAACCAAGGTGAAACGACCTTTTTCATTTTCATAACGCCTTGTTTCCTTAAGGCCCAAGAGTTCATAAAACTTGATAGAATCGATAAGGTTTTGTACTCGAACCATTGTGTGAAGATAGCGGAGTGCCATGGTCTCCTCGCAGACTACTACATTTAATCTAAAGGCAGATAGGCATGTTGATTATTCAAAGTCAAATAATTTATAATCAATACTATTAAGTCTCTTCATGGCGCTCATTTTCTCATGCTGTGATATCGAAATAGCAATGCTGATGGCTTTGCTGGAAAAGTCATCTGAATAAATCTGTAGTATTTAAGATACTTTGACCATATTGGAATTGATTCATACGGATACTGTGGTTTGCATGTAGAAGGCATCAATATATAGTAATGTCTATGCAACTCTAAAAAGGATTCTCTCATGCCCCTTTCCTCGGAGCAAGCCGCAGAAATCGCAGATCAGCGTAGGCAATCGCAGTCGACCCTACGCGTGGTCAGCCCAGGTATCGAGCAGCATCTTTATACGGCGTATTCGGTGCTAGATCATGGTTTCGTGCGAGTTATTGATTACATGGGAGATGATGCCGCTATTTGTCAGGCCGCGCGGGTAAGTTACGGCAAAGGCACAAAGTCAGTTCAAAATGATGAGGGACTAATCCGCTATTTAATGCGCCATTGGCACTCTACACCTTTTGAAATGTGTGAAATCAAATTGCACGTAAAATTGCCAGTCTTTGTCGCGCGCCAATGGATTCGACACAGGACGGCAAACGTAAATGAATACTCAGCTCGCTACTCAATTTTGGACAGGGAATTTTATATTCCTGCTAAAGATGCGCTAGCCACTCAATCTGTATTGAATAATCAAGGGCGCGGCTCTGGACTAAGCGGTGAGGAAGCAGATCGTGTACTTAGATACTTGCGAGATGACGCTGCACGATGTTACGATCATTATGAAGAAATGATCTCTGTTGAAGGGAAGCAGGGGCTTGCTCGCGAGCTTGCACGAATGAACTTACCGGCCAATATCTATACTCAGTGGTACTGGAAAGTAGATCTACATAACTTGCTACATTTCCTTCGGCTCAGGGCTGACTCCCACGCACAATATGAAATCCGGGTTTACGCAGATGAGATATGCAAGTTGGTCGCCGACTGGGTACCTTTAGCCTTTAGCGCTTTTGAAGACTATCGGGTGGGTGGAGCAACGTTATCGTCTAAATCTCTTGATTGTGTTAGGCGCATGATTGCAGGCGAAAATGTAACGCAGGAAACATCCGGTATGAGTAAGGGTGAGTGGCGAGAATTCAAAGAGGTCTTGGCTTGCTAGAAAATTTTCTAATGCAAGTTGACCTTAATGGATTTTAAGAGCTTCCCTTCTAGATCGAAAATTAGTATTTCGTTGTTGGCTGTAACAACCGAATACCAACGTTGTGTTTGCGTGAAGGCGGTAGGCGTGGTACCATCGGGAAGTGTTATTTTTTTGGGTAAAGCTAAAGAAGTTGGGCTGTCTTGAAAGCGTAAGAAAATGAGCGTAACTAGTGTGATAATCCCGCCAATCATTGTCAGGGTTAGAGTTATCACCAAGCGCCGCAAAAATTTCAATTGCGGAGCGTTAAGGTCCGGTTGATCGGGTTCCGACATGGTACAATCCAAAATAGATTTCACAATTGAGCAAGATCCACCCAAGCGTCTTGATAAAGCGCTTTTTCGAGATTTGCCAGAGAAGACTTTGCTTTCACGTACGCGGCTCGCTCGCTTAATTGAGTCAGGTATGGTAGCGGTAAGGGGAAAGGTCGAGACTAACGTTAAAGCCAAAGTGTTGTTTGGTGACACTGTTACTATCACGCTAGAAAAAGCAATGGAAATCGAAACGTTACCAGAGAATATTCCTTTGGACTTGGTTTATGAGGACAATGATCTAGTAGTAGTTCACAAGCCGGCTGGCATGGTGGTTCATCCCGCCCCAGGTTCTCCTTCCGGAACCCTGGTGAACGCTCTTTTGTTTCACTGCCGTGATAGCTTATCCGGTATCGGTGGTGAAAAAAGGCCGGGTATTGTTCATCGTATAGATAAGGATACCAGTGGCCTCTTAGTTGTTGCAAAAAACGATAAGGCTCACCATTCTTTAGCAGAACAATTTGCAGCTCATTCGGTTGAACGTTTATATCTAGCATTATGTTACGGGGCTCCTGATGCAAGTGAACCTCGTTTACGTGGATTGCCGGGTGTCAGCTTTGAGGCCGGCGATGTTATGAAAATTACGACACAGCTGGCACGGCATAAAACTGATAGGCAGCGTCAAGCGGTACTTTTTGAGAAAGGACGCCACGCAATTACGAGACTCAAGGTGATTAAGCATTTTGGCAACCCTGCGGCATTAGCAATTTTAAATTGCTGGTTGGAAACGGGGAGAACTCATCAAATTCGTGCACATCTCGCACATATTGGACATGGCCTGATAGGTGACCCAGTTTACGGGCGCGCCCGGAAGATTTCAAAAACTAGTATGGAACAGTCATCTATAGAGGCAGTGGCGTCCTTTCCGAGGCAAGCACTTCACGCATCGGTCTTGGGTTTCATGCATCCACAATCTGGTGAAAAATTACGTTTTGAGTTGAAGCCACCAGCTGATATGTCGGCTTTATTGGACTTTTTAGATACAACGCATTTGTGAATAGACTTTAAAACCCAAAGATTATACTTCTTCCAAGTGTATCAAACGTTGTTTTAGCTGACCTCTTGAAAAGAACTCAATAATGCTTATTTAATGGTTAGACATAGTCAAATTGATGGGATAAAATGAGTAATTACGCTAATTTACTGGCTCCTAGCCCAGACTCAGGATTGAGTAGGTACATGCAGGAAATTCGTAAGTTTCCAATGCTTGAACCGCAAGAGGAGTACATGTTGGCAAAACGTTGGGTGGAAGAGCAAGATACGGATGCTGCCCATAAAATGGTTACTTCACACCTTAGATTGGCCGCAAAAATTGCTATGGGATATCGTGGTTATGGACTACCACAATCTGAAGTGATTTCTGAAGCAAATGTAGGGCTTATGAAAGCCGTGAAACGTTTTGACCCGGAAAAAGGATTTCGGCTCGCCACCTATGCTATGTGGTGGATCCGTGCAAGTATTCAGGAATATATATTGCGGAGTTGGTCACTCGTCAAAATGGGTACAACCAGCGCGCAGAAAAAGTTATTTTTTAATCTCCGCAAGGCTAAGTCACGGATAGGCGCCTTAGAAGATGGCGATTTACGCCCCGAAAAGGTGAAACAAATCGCGAACGATCTTGGTGTTACTGAGGATGAGGTGGTTATGATGAATCGCCGTCTTTCAGGCGGAGATGCATCTTTAAACGCGATAATTAGCTCATCTGACGGTGAAGGGTCTATTGAATGGCAAGACTGGCTGGAAGATACCGAGGCTGATCAGGCTGGTGACTATGAATATGTAGATGAACTTGAAACCCGTAAAGCTTTACTGGGCGAGGCAATGGCGGTATTAAATCAGCGTGAGAGGGATATTCTTTCAAAAAGGCGCTTGTGCGAAAATGTAATAACGCTTGAAGAACTCAGCGATGAATACAACGTAAGCCGCGAGCGTATTCGCCAGATTGAAGTCAGAGCATTTGAAAAATTACAATTAAAGATGCGTGAACTTGCGGGTAAGAAGGGTCTTTTTGAAGCCGCATAACAAGTTTTCTATACTTTTTCTCTACTGAATAATCATTTTAGATAGTCCCACTGTTGCCGGCACCATTTTTTTGTTGCTGCAGAAGATTTAGTGTTTCGTAGAATGAATAAATTTACACTCTCTATTGTTGGCGGTTTGTTATACTTTTTTATTATTTTAGGTACTTGCGCTCTAGCGTTTAAGCCACGCAATGACAGGTTTGATGATAGCACTGCCAGAGTACTATCGAGGTTACTACACTAACTTATTGGGCAAACTTAGCTAGTGGCATCAATGACCTCCGGAATATCTAGGAAGAAGTTTCTGAGTGACTTACGCTCTGAGCTTGGACGTAAGGCAATTTTCAGGTTCGCTGCATAGCAGCAACTAAATCATATAAATAAATTTTTTCTACAAAATGCTACTGGCTTTGACCACGAAAGATGGGTTAAAACTGGTTCTTTCCTTTTTTGCTGCATCAGCGTAAGCTTTTCTGCAGTGCTGCATTTCATGGAGAAAACAGTGTCGTTAGAAGAAAAGCCACTGTTGGTAAAACGTTATGCCAGTCGCCGTCTTTATAACACGGAAACAAGTGATTACGTGACCTTGGACGACATAGCAGGTTTTATCAGAGCAGGACGGGAGGTCCAGATTATTGACTTAAGGTCTGGTGATGATCTGACTCGTCGCTATCTTCTCCAAATTGTTGCGGATCATGAAAGCCGTGGAGACAATATGCTTCCGTTAAATGTGCTGACTGATCTGGTTCGGTCCTATAAGACGTACGAAACCAGCGCTGTTCCAGAGTTTCTGTCAATGTCATTCGACATGATACGAGCAGGGCGGAATAAATTTCTAGAAAATATGGAATCCATCAGGCATTTGGGAAATCAAAAAGGCCGTGAACCGATCGCTACACGAGAGGCAGCCTTTTACAAAGCGATTTCAGAGGGGTTAGGAGTACTTCCGCATTCTGCCGAAAAGCAGCTTTCGAAAGCTTCCAAAGATGACTTATCAGAAATCAAATCACAGTTATCAGAACTTCAGGAAAAGTTAAGAAAGCTGGAAGAGTAGTTACTTGTTAAATACCAAACCGATCACGTGTTGCATACCATGACATTGCTAAAACTAGAAGGGGATATCGACAATACCGTCCGCCGGGAAAGGGTAAAGAGGGCAATTTGGCAAATACGTCAAAGCCTTGCGTATCGCCCTCAATGGCTCTGCTTATGAGTTTGCCTGCGAGCCCTGCCATCCCGACCCCGTGACCAGAATACCCTGAAGCGCTGTAAATTGTTTGGCCAAGTTTTCGAAAATAGGGCATCCGGCGCATTGTAATTGCCAATGTTCCGCCCCAAGCATATTCTATTTTAACATTTTTGAGATGTGGAAAAATCTCCAACATCGGTCTACGTACGGTGGCTTCAATATTTTTTGGAAATCTATAGCTATAATTTTCCCCTCCGCCAAAGATCAATCTGCCATCATGAGATTTACGGAAATAATTCACCACAAATTTTGTGTCAGCCACCGCGATGTCTTTGCTAAGAACCTTCCTATCTATTTCATCAATTGGCTCGGTAGCAACAACGAAATTGTTGATTGGCATGACGCGTTTTGAAATTGAGTTACTTAGATTCCCGATATATCCATTGCAAGCCACGACAACATGTTCACAAGTTACACTTCCACACCTTGTTTTGACTATGGTTTTTGGCCCCTCATGGACTGCCAAGACCTCCGTTTTTTCGTATATTAGAGCGCCAGCATTGTGAGCTACCCGCGCCAACCCCACTGCAAGCCTTAATGGGTGTAGATGGAAAGCACCTTTGTCTAGTGTGCCACCATGATAGGCAGGGGAGGGACATAGGTTTGCGGCCTGATCCTCTTCGAGTTTTTCAATTTTTTGATAGTTGTAATTTTCTGCGAGGAATTCTGCCTCATAATGAAGCTCTTGCATCTCTTTACGATTAAATCCAAGGTGAGCAATGCCTTTTTTCAAATAACACTCGATCTTATGCTCTTTGATTAGACCAGTAATTGTATCTTTACTGTCTTCAGAAAAATCCCATAAAAGCTTTGCAGTGTCTTTATCCGTCATATTTATTAAGTCGCGTTGGCTACGTCGTTGCCCACTTCCCAACTGTCCGCCGTTACGTCCAGAAGCTCCAAAGCCAATCCGCTGCGCCTCTAAAATAACAACATGAAATCCCGCTTTAACCAAGTGCACTGCAGCGGAAAGTCCGGTGTAACCAGCCCCAATTACGCAGACATCTGCATTGATGGAACAAACTAACTCTGACTGTTCTGGTAAAAATCTGCAAGTCGCTGCATACCAGCTAGCTGGATATTTCCCTTTATGATCATTAGAATAAAGAAGGTTCATACATTCATCAAAAGATGCTCGCGCTCCCAAGGCGAGATTACTTGTAAAAACTCATCATACTCCGCTCGCTTAATTGCTGAGTATACTCGTGAGAACTCTTCTCCCAGTAGGGCATGAAGCTTTGGTGCTGAATCAAAGTTATCCAGGGCCTCACCCATAAGACGAGGAATTAAATTTTCACCTTCATAGGCATCACCTTTTTGGCGCTTTGCTGGTCGTAATTCTTCTTTAATTCCAAGATAACCGCAAAGCAGGGAAGCGGCTATTCCAAGGTATGGGTTACAATCCATACCGGCCAAACGATTTTCGATCCGCCTCGCTTCTGATCCTGATATAGGAATGCGAATACCAGCCGTTCTATTGTCATGTGCCCACTCAAGATTGAAAGGCGCCGAATGATCTTTTACATACCTCCTGTAGGAATTTACATAAGGCGCCAGTAGTGCAATTGCAGATGGAATATAACTCTGTAGGCCGCCAATAAAGTTAAAAAATAAGTCTGTTTCTCCTCCCTGAGGCCCAGAAAAAGCGTTTTTACCTGTTTCGATATCGATAAGAGAATGATGTATATGCATGGCGCTACCGGGTTCCTTTTCAATTGGTTTTGCCATAAAAGTCGCAAAGCAATCATGTCTTAAGGCGGCCTCACGGATAAGTCGTTTGAAATAGAAAACTTCGTCAGCAAGTTTCACGGGGTCGCCATGCCGTAGGTTAATTTCTAGCTGACCTGCTCCCCCTTCATGAGTAATGCCATCGATTTCAAAGCCTTGTGCTTCTGCAAAATCATATATGTCGTCAATCACCGCGCCAAATTCATCAATAGCAGTCATAGAATAGGCTTGTCGAGCTGCGGCGGGTCGACCAGAACGCCCCATCATGGCTTCAATAGGTTGTGATGGATCAACATTTTTCCCCACCAGGAAAAATTCCATTTCTGGTGCAACAACTGGCTCAAGTCCAATTTCGGTAAAAAGCCTAACAACTTTTTTAAGAACATTTCGAGGCGCATATGGAATTGGATTTCCTTTGCGGTCGTAGGCATCATGAATGACTTGGAGTGTCCAATCACCTGTCCAAGGAGCTGCCGTTGCAGTTGAAAAATCAGGTACCAGTGTCATGTCTCGCTCTATGAATTCCTCTTCTTCATCTGCTGCACGCCAATCGCCTGTAATGGACTGGAAGAAAACTGAGTCAGGCATATAGAACGATGTCTGTTTAGCAAATTTTGCGGCGGGGACTGCCTTACCTCGTGCGATGCCGGGAAGATCCGCCATAATGCACTCGACTTCATCCAGTTTTCGACCTTCAAGGTAATCTTTGGCCGGTTTTGGAAGTTTTTCAAAAATATCGGGCCACTGGCTCATGCTTTCACCATTGCGGATTGAAAAAGATCAATAATCTTTTGTCGAATAACATCACTATTATTAGATAGGTAAATTTTACCGCGTGCGTTTTCAAGCAAGGGCGTTGGAACAACGCCTGGGCCTCGAAATTGTATCAGGCCTTCGATAAAGTTTCCGTTGAATTCCGGATGAGCTTGGACGGTGAATATAAATTGACTATACTGTAGAAATGCATATTTGCAAAAGGGGCTCGATCCGATGACTTCTGCACCGTTTGGCAATTCAATAATCTGATCTTGATGCCAAGCGTTCAAAGCAATTTTTTGCTCCCCTAAGTAGTATTCTGTGTGCCCAATTGACCAGCCTCCTTTAAATCTTTCAATTTTGCCACCTAGTGCCTGTGCAATAATCTGGTGGCCGAAACAAATACCTGCTAATGGCATTAGGTGTTTATGAACTTCTTGCACCAAAGCCTCTAAGGGCTTAATAAACGGTAATGGTTCATAAACTCCATGGCGCGATCCAGTAATCAACCAACCATCTGCATCTCTAACAGAAGTTGGGAATTCCATATCCACAACACTATATACTGAAAATTCAAATCCTTCTCCTGACAGGAAATTTTTGAACAAATCTCCATAATCACCAGTCTGTGTAATCATTTTTTCCGGCGCATGCCCTGCTTGAAGTATACCTATTTTCATTTAATCCTCGATACTCGTTAGGTCACTTATACCTTTTCTAGATAGGTTTCCCAGTGGTTCTCTTCTCCAAGTTTTTCAAATGTCGATATTTCCTGTCTTTTTGTCCTGCAAAAGTGTTGAATCAAAATATGGGGCAATATTTTTGCAATTGTTTTGTCCTTTTCAAAGATTGACAAAGCTGTTTCAATATCGGGTACTAATCGGCCGAAATTCTGTTCATAGGCATTACCTATTAACGCTGTGGGCGGTTTAAGGTTTTCATCAATTCCTAAAAATGCCGCACCTAAAATTGAGCTGAACAGCAGATATGGATTGATGTCGCCTCCTGCAACTCTGTGCTCTATCCGGCGCGCCTTTAGGTCTCCAGAAGGAATTCGGATTGCAGCTGTACGATTTTCATAAGCCCAACAAACACTTGTGGGTGCATGCGATCCATTAACCATACGTTTGTAGCTATTTGGATATGGTGCAAAAATCAATGTTGAGGCTTGCATGGCTTGCAGGCAGCCCGCGACTGCATTTTTAAGCAAGGACGATCCGAGCTCGGTACCATCATCAAAGATATTGACTCCATCTTCGTCTATGACGGAAAAGTGAACGTGTAGTCCATTCCCTGCATCGTCCACAAAAGGTTTAGCCATAAAAGTGGCCGCCATGTTATGCTTTCGCGCAAGGCCTCTAACGAGCGATTTGAAAAGCCATGTGTTGTCCGCCATTTTCATGGCGTTGCAGTGCTTCAAACTCATTTCAAACTGCCCGATTCCGCACTCGGACGAGGCGGCTTGAGTGTCAATCCCCATCTGATCGCATGCCTGATAAAGGTCGTTGAAGAATATTTCAAAAATATCAAGAAGTTCCAGTGACAAAGTATCAGAATTGCACAGTGACCGGCTGTTAAACGGGTTTTTTGGTGGGGCCAATCTTGGTGAATGATCGTGCACTAAGAAAAATTCAAGCTCGGTAGCAGCTATTACTTGCCAACCTTTTTTGTCGTAATTTTCAAGAACACCTCTTAAAGCGTGTCGTGGGTCAGCCTCAAATGGAGTGCCGTTATCATTAAACATCCACATAGGAACGAATTTGCTTTTCTTTTGCAACCAAGGCATCGGGAGTGGATCCCGTTCTGTGGGAAGCAAAAATCCGTCAGCATCACCTGTTTCAAAGACCAAGGGACTATCTTCAATGTCGCGTCCCCATATATCAACATTTATAGCGGAAAAAGGCATTCTAAGCTTTCCCGCATGCAACTTGTCCAAATCTGATAAGAGCATGCGCTTTCCGCGCATTTGACCATTTAGGTCGCAAACCGCAGCCCGTAAAGATAGCAATTCGTTTGACACCAAAAGCTCCTAAAAATTATTTAAATCATCTCAGGCAGGTTTTGCTTTGTCCAGCGCATTGATTACAAATGCATACGTCAACGAATTAAATTGAAGCGCAAGTGTAATTTTGCACGTCTAATGGCTGGCAGATGATGATTTAGACGCTTGTTTATTAGGCTGAAGAGTCCAATAACTGTAAGTGTCAGAACGATAAAATATCCTGCTAATATTGGATATGGTACAAAGGGATTGAAGGTTTTGTCTGCAAAATAGCGAGCATAATAAAGTGCATCACCCCTTTGCTGCCAAGTGGGAAAAGCGGAAAAATAAACAAGCGTTGTTGCATGAAACAAAAAGATTGCTTCGTTTGTATATGCGGGCCATCCGAGACGTAGCATTGTTGGCCAACTTATTCTGCGAAACCGATGCCAACCAGAAAACCCATAAGCATCAGCCGCTTCTAAATCCCCACGTGGAATTGCTTTAAGCGCTCCGTAAAAAATCTCTCCGGAATAGGCTGCCGTATTGCATAATAAAACCATGAGCGCACCAAGCCACGCAGACGTAAGAGATGTAAAAATTGGAAATATACCTTTAAGGCTGACGAAAGCGAAATAGGCAAAGAAGAACTGTATGAAAAGTGGAGAACCGCGGAAAATAAAAATGAACCACTCCGATATCTTCTTAGGGATGGGGCGACCTGACGCTTTACCAACGGCCAGTGCCATGGATAGGAAAAACCCACTCGCCAAGGCAAGTGTCCCGAAGTAAATGTTCCAGATCATACCTGAGCCAATCAATGTGAACTGATGGCAAATTGTAAATTCGCTACGTGGTAAAAGCCGCTCACCAATGCCTATTGAGCGCAAGCCATAATCGGCAATAATTTCCCAGCAGCTCATATGTCACCCGCTCGTTGTTCTTCTCCACCAGCAATAGCCTGTCCAAAGGTTAGGCGCGTCATCAAGCTATCCAGAAAAATTTCAGAAATGCGTGTAAAGCCCAGATAGAAAATCAAGAGCGCCAGGAAGTACCACATCCGCCAATCTTCGTGCGGATAGGCTGTAAACTTGGAAGTTTTAGTGCTTCCCAATTCTCGGGCCCAGTAGACAATATCTTCAATACCTAAAAGAAAGAGCAGTGGGGTCGCTTTGATTAGGATCATCCAAAGATTGCTTAGGCCTGGTAGAGCATATACCCACATTTGTGGTACAATAATTTTCCAAAAGGTTTGCCTTCGGCTCATTCCATAGGCTTCTGCAGTTTCAGTTTGGTCTTTCGGAACGGCCCTCATAGCTCCGAATAGAACGTTTGCCGTAAATGCCCCAAATACGATCGAAAAAGTTAAAACTGCGACTGCGAAACTATATGTTTCATGTACCCACTGCGAAGAAGTGCTTAACGGTAGTTTAGCCTCGGTGCAAACTACAAAGTCATTACCTTGCCAAATTGCGTCTTGCCAATCTGGGCAAAAAATATTGTGCCGGATCCATTCAAACACTTGATCCAATGCAATGACGAAAAACATGAAGAATGCTATATCTGGAACGCCACGGACGATAGAAATGTAGGCCTTTCCAATAATATTCAGCACAAATAGCCTAGATCTTGCCGCAATTGCACCACCGAATCCAAAAAGTAACGAAACCGGTGCCGTGAGTGCCAACAAAAGCAGAACTACTAAAACAGATCTATAAAGTTCTGAATGTTTAATAGTGGTTAGGTAACACATCAGCCATTTAAGGCTGTTTAAGGACCCTGGTTCTGAGCAAAAGGAAAAAATAAGCGACCTCTTAATATCTCGGAAACGAAATGATTTTGGGCAGGAAAACTATTATTCTCCTACCCAAATGATGAAATTAGAATGTTTCGCCAATTTCCCATTTTTTGATCAGAGCGTTCAAGGAGCCATCCGCTTTCATTGACTTAATGGCTGCGGAGAATTTTTCTTTCAGTTCTCCATCACTTTCACGAATCCCCATGCCGACACCACCGCCCAGCATAACATTCCCCCCTACAAACATGAGGTCGCTGTTTTCCGCTTCGATAGGAGCAAGGTATGTCCTATCTGCAAGTACTGCGTCTGCCTCGCCGTTACGGACAGCAGAAATTGTTTCTTCTGGGGTTGGGAATTCAACTAGAGTTGCACCGCTTGACGCAATATAACCTGATTGAATCGTATTGGATTGCGCGGCAATCACGCCACCGGCAAGGTCTACATCAGCCGAAAGTGCAAGATAAGCCGATGGATCAGGCTGTGTGTAATTAGTTGTGAAATCAATCACTTCATCGCGTTCGGCTGTGATTGACATACCGGCAATAATTGTATCATAGTTGCCCGAGACCAGATTGGGAATAATGGTATCCCAATCATTTGTAACCCACTCGCAGGTCAACCCGGCACGCTTACAAAGCTCATCACCCACTTCCCGTTCAAATCCATCTATCTCACCATTGTCGTTTATGAAATTATATGGAGGATAAAGTCCTTCCGTACCCATCCTTATTACATCCGCAAATCCTATACTTGTTGTAAAAGCAATTGCCGCCGTGGCCAAGATTAATTTTTTCATAACATTACTCCCGTTTTGTTTAATATTTTGGCTTCATTATGCAGCCAATGTGGATTTCAAGAATTGTTGAAGGCGTTCTGATTTAGGTGTTTCAAAAATATCATTTGGTGCGCCTTCTTCTTCAACCAGACCTTTGTGCAAAAATACAACATGATCTGATACATCCCACGCAAGACGCATGTCATGCGTGACAATCAGCATCGTTCTTCCCTCTGCTGCTAGGTCTTTAATGACTCGTATGACCTCCTGTTCTAACTCTGGATCAAGGGCAGACGTTGGCTCATCAAATAAAAGAGCCTCTGGTTCCATACACAGTGCACGAGCAATAGCGGCCCTTTGCTGCTGCCCTCCTGAAAGATGTGCAGGGTAGGCATCTGCTTTTTCACTAATGCCGACTTTTTCAAGATAGGTCATTGCGGAGTTTCTAGCGTCATCTTTGGGTCGCCCAAGAACTGTAACTGGTGCCTCCATAACATTCTGAAGAATCGTCATATGCGACCAGAGATTAAACTGCTGAAAAACCATGGAAAGATTAGTTCGTATTCGTAAAACCTGTACCTGATCTGCCGGTTTACGCCTTTGGCCTGCCCCATGCCATTTGACCGGCTCACCTTTGAAAAATACCTCGCCCTGCTGACTAGCCTCCAATAGGTTTGCGCATCTTAGTAAAGTTGATTTGCCTGACCCTGATGACCCAATAAGAGAGACAACTTGCCCTCGATCTGCAGTGATATTTACTCCTTTGAGTACTTCAAGTGCACCGTAAGACTTGTGTAAGTTGTTTATAGAAATAACAGGAGCGGTATCGGTCACGTTTGTATCAGATTCTTGTTTCAATAAAGATAATAGGTTTTATGAACTGAGATTTGCAATCCGCAATGCGTGAAAATTTATTTTAATTTTTATATTTTAAGTATCATTAAATCTAAATCGGTGAGGTCGAAGTTGAAAGTGTTTATACATAGCTTATTGGATTAATACTGCCTATCGCCGCCTGGAAATTTTTGGAATCGCCTCTATCCTTAGATTTTTTATACATTGGCGGAGCAGTAATTAATCGCTTGCCATCCTTTTTCTCGCAGCAGCACTCTCTACGTCAGATATGCCTAGGAGGTTTGCAACAAGCCGTAAAAGCGCATCTTCTTCAGCATCGCGCTCTCCATCAGCCAGTGCCACTTGCCAAAGAGCTTCAATGACGCTTACCCGCTCTTCAAAAGGTACGGCATCTTTTATGGCCCGCGTAAAGCGAACTGTGTCGGGGGCTTCTTTTTCAAGAGCTTCACCCTCGGTCCGTAAGACGACAGCTGCCTTTTGATCAAGTTGATAGCGCGTTGCCAGAACTCTGTCGATTTTCAATATTTCTGCGGCTTCATAGTTATTATCAGATTGAGCGACACGAACCAAAAGCGCGGCAATGGCTAACCGTGCATCCGCAGGTGCAAGACTTTTAGTTTCAGGTTCCAAAAGGTTTTTGAGTAAATTTGCGAACATTCCGTTAATTATACTCCTTCGACGATTACAAGGTCCCCAGCGGAAATATCTTTCCTAATATCCAGCGCTTTTCTATATTCTGAGCTATTGTAACAGGCGAAAGCCGTTTCATAGTCTGAAAATTCGATTATGACTGTTCTGGATTTGCTAGAACCTTCTATAACTTCCTGCTGCCCACCTCTCACAACAAATTGAGCACCGTATTTACTAAAGGCAACCGCATTGGCAGCTTTATAGTCTTCGTAAGCAATAGGGTCGCTGACATCGACATGGGCGACCCAGTATCCTTTTGCCATTATTTTTCTCCTAAACCTTAATTTTCTGGAAAGATAGCACGCCATAAAGGCTATGCAAGTTGATCAATAGTTAGACAAGTCTTGAGATATTTTTTGCAGCGCGGACAAAATCTTTAAACAATGGATGCGGCTCAAACGGTTTTGATTTTAATTCAGGATGGAACTGAACTCCTATAAACCAGGGATGATTCTTCCACTCTACAATTTCTGGAAGACGCCCGTCCGGAGACATGCCTGAAAACTGAAGACCAGCTTTTTCAAGTTTTTCTTTGTATTTTATATCTACTTCGTACCGATGGCGGTGCCGTTCATCAATTGCACATGTCCCATAAACCTGTGATACTTTAGATCCCTTTACCAAACTAGCATGATAAGCACCAAGCCGCATTGTTCCTCCTTTGTCGTCTTCAACTCGGCGGGAGATTTTGTGATTGCCTTGAACCCATTCTTTTAGATGGTAGACAATAGGTTCAAAGCGTCTTTCACGAGCCTCATGATCAAATTCTTCCGAACCTGCGGCCTTCAAGCCAAGGATGTTCCGTGCAGCCTCAATAACGGCCATTTGCATGCCTAAACAAATTCCGAGATAGGGGATATTATGTTCTCGCGCAAAAGTTGCAGCTTTAATTTTTCCTTCGGTGCCGCGTTCGCCAAACCCTCCCGGTACTAAGATAGCATGAAACCCTTGAAGATGTGGTGCAACGTCTTCGCGTTCGAAGGTTTCCGCATCCACCCATTGGACATTAACGCGAACACGGTTTGCCATACCACCATGAGTGAGGGCCTCGGCAATAGATTTATAGGCGTCCTCAAATTGTATATATTTCCCTACGATAGCGACATTTACCTGTCCTTCCGGGTTATAAATACGATCTGCGACATCTTCCCAGCGACTTAAATCGGGTTTGGGTGCCGGGGATATATTGAAGGCATCTAGAACTGCTTGATCCAGCCCCTCGCGATGATACGCAAGAGGTGCTTCATAGATTGATTCTAAATCTTGCGCAGCAATCACGCTATCTGTTCGGACATTACAAAAAAGGGCCAGTTTTTCACGCTCTTTTTCCGGAATTGTTCCTTCTGAACGGCACACAAGAATATCAGGTGCCAGCCCAATAGATCTCAATTCTTTAACACTGTGTTGCGTTGGCTTTGTCTTTAATTCACCGCTTGCTTTAATAAAGGGCAATAGCGTTAGGTGCACAAATATGCATTGCCCTCTTGGCTTGTCTTGCGAAAACTGTCTAATGGCCTCAAAAAATGGCAGTCCCTCTATATCCCCAACCGTTCCGCCGATTTCACACAGCATGAAATCAACTTCATCCTCGCCGATAGCTATGAAATCTTTGATTTCATTCGTTACATGAGGAATTACTTGGATTGTTTTACCTAAATAATCGCCACGCCGCTCTTTTTCTAACACGGTAGAATAAATGCGGCCCGATGAAATCGAGTCTGTATGCCTTGCTGCAACGCCTGTGAAACGCTCATAGTGACCAAGATCGAGATCTGTTTCAGCCCCATCGTCTGTTACAAAGACCTCACCGTGCTCGAAAGGACTCATAGTACCGGGATCTACGTTGAGATAAGGGTCAAGTTTCCGAAGTCTAACGGAATATCCACGCGCTTGGAGCAAGGCGCCTATTGCGGCTGATGCCAAGCCTTTCCCAAGTGATGAAACAACTCCACCTGTAATAAATATGAATTTAGCCAAGTTGTGCAGCACTCCCATGAAGTGGACTAAAAACGCCCTTATTGAATAAAATCATGGATTATATTTCCACAACTTCACGGGGGTTAATGAATAAAGGATTCGCAGCATGTTTGCAACACAAACCCAAGATGGTGTTATGATGTTATAGATACTAACAATTGATAGTAGGCTAATCGGCGCTTGGCACCAAAGGTGTTTCGTCAGCATTTGATGGTGGCAAAAGGGATTCTGTATCCACAATTGGTCGATCAGGACTCTCTTCGGTTCCTTCAACAATACCGAGACGATCCACAACAGAAGTACCGGCTGCATTACGCGCGGCCAAAATCGTTAAACCCATAGATGTTATAATGAAGGCTATTGCCAATATCCACGTGACCTTGGATAAAGCTGAAGCTGCGCTTCGCCCAGACATTATTCCATCGCCGCCGCCGCCGCCGCCAAGCCCAAGTCCACCGCCCTCGGAACGCTGAAGTAAAACAACTCCGATAAGAGCAAGAGCAAGCAAAAGATGGATTGTAAGAATAACGTTTTCCATTTGACCTCGCGGTGAATTTGATAAACTGATAAATAAGAGAGTTTAAAGGAAGGGGCAAGAGGCAAAGCTCGTTGTTGTCTTAAACCTGGAAGGAGTTACGTTCGGTGCCACACGATGATTCAAATCAAGCTCATGCCCACAGTGTCTTACCGTCTGATGCCGAACTGAGGGTGAATGCGCTTGAAACACTTCTTATCCGAAAAGGTTTGATAGATTCAGAAGCATTGGATGCGATAATTGATATTTACGAAAACAAAATTGGTCCAAAGAATGGTGCTCGTGTTGTTGCCAAAGCATGGTCTGATCCGGTATTTAAGGCCAGATTACTCGAAGATGCTACTGCAACAGTTGCGGAGCTCGGCTTTTATGGTCGCCAAGGGGAGCACATTGTTTCACTAGAAAATACCGATTCGATACATAATTTAGTCGTTTGCACTCTCTGCAGCTGCTACCCGTGGCCACTATTGGGAATTCCACCGGGGTGGTATAAGTCAGACGCTTATCGTGCCCGCGCTGTGCGCGAACCGCGAAAAGTTCTGGCCGAATTTGGTGTAGTCCTTGAGAATGGAGAAGATGTTCGCGTTTGGGACTCTACCGCGGAAATAAGATATTTAGTTATCCCGAAACGTCCACCGGGAACTGAAGGCTGGTCAGAGGATGCACTAACCGAAATAGTGACCCGAGACAGCATGATCGGAACAGCAATCTTGCCGGTGTCAGAATGAGTAGAGTCCACGATATGGGGGGAAGATTTGGAGATGGGCCAGTAGACTCGGATTTTGGAAGAGAACACGTATTTGAGGAAGAGTGGCATGGGCGTGCGTTTGCCGTGACTATCGCATCGGGGTTTCTAGGGCAATGGAACTTGGATGAGAGTCGCCATATGCGCGAATGCCTAAGTCCGAAGGATTACGGAAGATTTTCTTATTATGAAAAATGGCTATCTGGCCTGGCGGATATTTTGGTCGCAAAAGAGGTCGTTACAAATAAAGAGTTAGAGACACTGTCCCCTGACATTGCATCGGAGGATCTTATTGCTCGTGTTTTGAAGGCAAAGGATGTTTTTTCCAGCCTAGCAAAGGGTGGTCCAACGAATCGTGAGGAGGGATACAAGGCGCTGTTTAAAGTTGGTGATATTGTCACTACTTGCCGTGCCGAAAACAAATATGTGGCCGGTGGTCACACCCGGCTTCCAAATTACGCTTCTGGCAAGTCAGGCAAAATTATCTCCTGTAATGGCAATCATGTGTTTCCAGATAGCAATGCGCATAGAGCGGGCGAATTGCCTCAGCCACTTTATACTGTGGCGTTTTTGGCTGAAGTTCTCTGGGAGCACCCCGAAAACCCAGACGATCTGGTAATGCTAGATCTTTGGCAAAGTTATCTTCAGCCTCCATGATAAAAAGGTGCGCAGGTCCGGTTTTTGAGGAGGTTTGGCACGCACAGCTTTTTGCCGTGACTGTGCACCTGAATGAAGGTGGGCATTTTAAGTGGCAGGATTGGGTCGCTAATTTTGGTGAAATGCTTCAAGCCCGTGGCTTGAACCATTCGCAAAATGGTGGCCATGACTATTTCGTGGCCTGGTTAGACGCATTAGAAAACTTTTTGTCTCAAAAGGGGATCGCACAGCTAAATGATTTAAGGGACCTGCGTATTGCTTGGCAATACGCTTATTTATCCACACCGCACGGTGACCCGATCATTGTGGAATAAAAAACCTAATGTTTGTCAATTTCAAACTTTCCTCTAATAAAACTGTCAGCTATATTCACGCGGGTTTGAGGGAAGTGAAAGAGTCAATATGGCAAATGTAGTCGTGGTAGGTGCCCAATGGGGTGATGAAGGAAAAGGTAAGCTGGTTGATTGGTTGAGTGAGCGTGCAGATGTTATTGTTAGGTTTCAAGGAGGACACAACGCGGGCCATACTCTGGTTATCGATAAAAAAGTCTACAAACTATCGTTATTGCCTTCCGGCATTGTGCGCGGCGGTAAGCTCTCTATTATCGGTAACGGCGTTGTATTGGATCCTTGGCACCTTGCTGAAGAAATAGCCAAACTTCGTGGGCAGGGCGTTGAGATTACGACCGACAATCTATTAATAGCCGAAAACACTCCATTAATTTTGCCCGTTCACGTGGAGTTAGACCAAAACCGCGAAAAGCAAAAGAGCACAATAAAAATAGGCACAACTGGTCGCGGTATTGGCCCGGCTTATGAAGATAAAGTTGGGCGCCGTACAATACGGGTAGCAGACCTTGCTGATGTTAAAACTCTTGAGGCTAGGGTCGATAGACTTTTGAACCATCATAATACGGTTCGAAAAGGTCTTGGCCTATGTGATGTGGATCGCTCTGTTTTGATGGAAAAGCTTATGGCGGTTGCACCCTCGTTATTACAATTTGCGGCACCAGTCTGGAAAATACTTTCTGAAAAACGAAAGTCTGGTAAGCGGATTTTGTTTGAAGGAGCCCAAGGGAGTCTTTTGGACATTGATTTTGGTACATATCCATTTGTCACATCATCCAATGTGATTGCGGGGCAGGCCGCAACCGGCTCTGGAATGGGACCAGGCGCAATCGATTTTGTGCTTGCGATAGTCAAGGCTTACACCACGCGCGTCGGTGAAGGCCCATTTCCAACAGAACTAAACGATGCAGATGGCCAACGCCTCGGCGAGCGTGGCCATGAGTTTGGAGTTGTCACGGGGCGCAAGCGCCGATGCGGATGGTTTGACGCGGCTCTCGTGAGGCAAACTTGCGCGACCTCTGGTGTCAACGGGATCGCGTTGACAAAGCTCGATGTTTTAGACGAGTTTGAAAAACTCAAAATATGTGTTGGATATAAATTAGGATCGGAACACTTGGATTATTTGCCTTTTGCAGCGGATAAGCAGACCAGGTGCGTACCTATTTACGAGGAAATGGAAGGTTGGACAGACAGTACAAAAAGTGCACGCAGTTGGGCGGCTCTCCCAGCTAATGCCATAAAATATGTGCGCCGCATTGAGGAGTTGATCGAGTGCCCTGTAACACTAGTTTCTACTTCACCGGAGAGGGAAGATACTATCCTTGTAAAAGACCCTTTTACAGATTGAAAAAAGTTAAATTGGAGGTACTAAAATGGCACTGAGCTATAAAGTACGCAGAAGATGTTCTTTATTGATCCTATTGGTAGGTCTTCCCTCATATGTCGTGGCTTGTATCGGCATAATTTCATCGTTTGAACGCCCATCCATTTTGGTTGAACTTTTAGTTTATGTTGCCCTTGGAGTGCTTTGGGCTTTACCGTTCAAATTTGTGTTTCGCGGTATTGGTCAAGCGGATCCAGACAAAGAGCAGTAATGACTAAAATTACCCAGCTTTATAATTTTCCTATCGATCACAGGCCCGCTTAGAGCAATGAACGAGTTCTGAGTTCGACCAGCTTGATTTTCCTATGTAACAATTGACCGAATGTTTGAAGGTTTTTTCTTAAACAATGTTGAGGCGCAAAATTACTGTCTGATGTACTCATACAAATATATCAGACTATACCATCATTTATTAGCTTGCTTAAACTTTATATGGAAGTCTGAATATGATCTTATGAACTTCAGTGAATTATATTCTGCAATTGGAAAGAAAAATGCTGAAACTTTTATATACTTTTAAAATATACAAAATGCTTTCCTTTTTTG